>Ga0210385_10000043_pt1 | contig 184510 bp, 156 predicted proteins | sample IncBWH26OmetaG_FD_160107 | JGI IMG/M metagenome (GOLD analysis project Ga0210385, IMG submission 160107) | Forest soil microbial communities from Barre Woods Harvard Forest LTER site, Petersham, Massachusetts, United States - Inc-BW-H-26-O ...
CGTCGTAGATGTCGATGATGTGGCCGCCGCAGAGTGTGAAGATCGTATCCACCCCCTCGTTCTTCAGCGCCTTCGCCACCAGGTGCCCGCCCGAAACCACCCCGGCCTCGCGGCTCTTCTTCTGCAGGGTGTCCTCCGCGGTGGTCGAGCCGGGAGCGGCAACGGGAATGGGGGTTGCGGACATCATTGAGTGTCTCCTCGGGAAAACGCCGTTCAGTGCCGACTGTTATTGCGTCCCGCGAACCCGACGTTGCATCCGCACATTCAAGAGTAAGCGTCGAATCAACTGACTGGGTCTACCAGTGTCTGCGTATAATATATCACAGTATGATATAGTCCAATCTCTCCAATTCTGCGAAGCCTGGCTGGCTCAAACAGAAGACGCCGTGATATGGAAGAAGTGTTCTTCTTTATCCGCAGCTCTGCTTAATCACGGGTCTCGGAGGCGCGAATACGCGACTACGCAAATGTCGGCGAACTTGCCGAGTCCCCGCAGGCCCAGCCGCGCGGCGTGGCGGGCCTGACTTCGCGTCGTGAAATGACCGACACTGGTACGCCCACCGAGGACCAGACCCGCAACTACGCGGGACACCTTGCTCTCGCGCCCCTGAATCTAGTGAGCCTGCGCGATCAGGCTTACGCGCTCCTCAAGGACGCCATCGCACACACCGACATCTACAGCCAGCGACAGACGCTGCGGCTCGATGAGCGGGAGCTCATGCGGGCGCTCGGCGTCAGTCGCACACCGGTGCGCGAGGCACTGTCAATCCTCGAGCAGGAAGGCTTCGTACGCACGATCCCGCGGCGCGGAATCTTCATCATCCGCAGGTCCAAGCGCGAGATCATAGAGATGATCCACATGTGGGCGGCGCTCGAAAGCATGGCGGCACGCCTCGCCACGCTGCATGCGCCCGACGCGGAGATTGGCAAGCTGCGGCACCTGTTCGACCAGTTCCAGAGCTCCCCGCCCGCGGAGCTTATCGGCGAGTACTCCGACGCCAACATCGCATTTCACCAGATGATCATCCGCCTCGGCGCCTCGCAGCTGATCACGCAGGCTACCGGCAATTTATTCATTCACATGCGCGCCATCCGCAAGATGACGATCTCGCAGAACGAGCGTGCAGCGCGCTCGATCATCGGTCACCTCAAAATCATCGAAGCTCTGGAGCGGCGCGATACGGAGCTCGCCGAGCGGCTGACTCGGGAACACACCCTCGAGCTCGCCGCGCACGTCGAGCGTTACTGCGACTTTCTCGATTGACCACGCATGATGCGCCGGGCGGCATCCGCGGTATGGGCAGCCCTGCTGTGCGACCGGATCGCCCGCATGACGCCGCGGCAGCCAGGCTCCCGGCAGGCGGCGCGGGGGACTCTCCGCGCCTTTGGATTTCCCTGCGGATCGATATTCATAATATATCACAGTGTGATATAGTATAGTCACACAAATTCCGGCGAAAACACGATGGCTTTGGCAACGCGGCGTCCGGACTGCCTGAGCGGGCGACCGCTCGGCAAAATGCGCTGTAATGAAGGATCCAATTTCACGACTCAACGGGGCGACCTTGACGTAAGGCGACGTTTCTCATGTGTCTTATCGGGGGGTTAGCAAAATGAACGCGGCTCAGATAACAGCACCGATCCAGCAGACTGGGTTAGGAAACCGCTGGGCGCAGTTGGTGATTGGAATCATCTGCATGGCGATGGTGGCCAATCTGCAATATGGCTGGACGCTGTTCGTGGATCCGATGCACGAGAAGTTCGGCTGGACCAAGGCAGCCATCCAGGTCGCATTCACCATTTTCGTGCTGTGCGAAACCTGGCTGGTTCCAGTCGAAGGCTACCTGATGGACAGATTCGGGCCGCGCCCGGTGGTGTTGGTGGGCGGCATTCTGGCGGGCCTGTCCTGGGTCATGAACTCCTATGCGAGCTCGCTGGGGCTGCTGTATTTCTCGGCGGTGATTGGTGGCATCGGCGCCGGCGCCGTATACGGGACCTGCGTCGGTAATGCACTCAAGTGGTTCCCGGACAAGCGCGGTCTCGCCGCGGGGTTGACCGCCGCGGGATTCGGCGCCGGGGCGGCGCTGACGGTAATTCCCATCGCCAACATGGTGAAGACGGGCAGCTACACGCAGGCATTTTTCACCTTCGGGCTGATCCAGGGGATCGTCGTCCTGGTGCTGTCGTTGTTCCTGGTGCGACCGCCGATTACCGCGATCGTGGCCGCGGTCAAGGGCGCCGTGAATCCAATGACCCGACGCAACATCGGGCCCGGCGAAATGCTTAAGACGCCGGTGTTTTGGGTGCTCTACGTCTGTATGGTTCTGGTCGCCTCCGGCGGCCTGATGGCGGCTGCCGAGATCGGTCCCATCGCCAAGGATTACGGTGTCGCCAAGATGCCGGTCACGGTTCTCTGGGCCACGCTGCCGCTGCTGACGATGGCTCTGTCGATCGATTCGCTCGTGAATGGCCTGACTCGGCCTCTCACCGGCTGGATTTCGGATCTGCTCGGCCGTGAAAACACCATGGTGCTGGTGTTTATCGTCGAAGGGGTGGCCATCTGGGGCGTGATGCGCTTCGGTCACAGCGCCGCGGGCTTCCTGATCTTCGCGCCGCTGATCTTCCTCGGCTATGGCGAAATCTTCTCGCTGTTCCCTGCGGCGAGCGGCGATACCTTCGGTCCGAAGTACGCCGCGACCAACAATGGCCTGCTGTACACCGCCAAGGGAACCTCCTCGCTGCTCATCCCGCTCGCCAACGTGTTGAAGGCGTCCTCCGGCAGTTGGGTGCCGGTGCTGTGGATCGCGGGTGCGCTACCCATTGTGGCTGCCATTCTGGCGAAATTCGTGCTTTCGCCGATGCGCGTGCGGATGCTCGACAAGGTGGTTGCGGATCCCGTGGGGAAGGACGCTCAGCCCCAGAGAACATAGCGCGATGGCGTAATCGCCTACGTGGCAGAAGAATGGGGCGTTGTCTAACGCCCCATTTTTTTACATTCTTTAAGCTTTAGCGGCAGCGGCGTTCAGTATAGTCGAGCCTCTCGAGTTCCGCGAAGACACGATGACCAAGTCTGTTGACGTCGCGATATCGAAGGCTGCCTTCGAGCAACTGTCCGAATTTCGATATCAAATGCGGCGCTTCCAGCGATTTTCGGAACGCGCCGCCAGATCCCACGGTATCACTCCTCTTCAGTATCTGCTGCTCCTGCATATCAAGGGGTATCAGGGACGCGACTACGCAAAAGTCGGCGAACTCGCCGAGCGCCTGCAGGCCCACCAGCACGGCGTGGTGGCGCTGATCTCCCGTTGTGAGAAGCGCGGGCTCGTGATCAGACGGCAGAGCAAGCAGGATCGTCGCGAGGTAGAAGTCCACCTGCGCAAGAAGGGCGAGCGCTTGCTCGTCAGGCTGGCATTCCTGCATCGGTCAGAGCTCAAGTCCTTTCGTCGGGCCTTCCCGGCTGCCTTGGAAGATGGCTGATCGTGCCAGCGCGCCGGCTGTCATCCCGAGCATGGCAATTCCGATTGCAAAAAATGCCAAGTGGTAAAACGCAATGACGGAGAGCACCCGCGTCTGCATGATCTGTCACTGCGATGTAAGGACACCGCGACGATCGAACCTCAAGCGCAGCGCCCGACCGATCTGCTCCCGCTGGTGGGCGGATACGCCCGCAGTCCCCGCGTAGCGCGGCCACTTCTTAACTGTCTCCATCACCTCCTCGAGGACGGTCTGCGGCCGGCCGCGCTTGAGCCCCGCCACTTCGGCAACCGCCTCGAAATCCTCGCGCGTGAAGTCGTCGCGCTTGCCGTTGATCGTCATCTGGTGCCGGCTGGTCCAACTCCCCGTGGGGTTGTAGGCGTAAGTCACGTCGAAGGCGGGTGACAGTGACCACGCGCCCGTTTTGTCCATGAGGAAGGCGATGTTCTTCACGTGATCGTCCTGATTGCGGGCGATGACGTTGAACACCATGCGACGAAACTGCTGCTCGCGGGCGCGCATCGGCAGCTGCAGCCGCTTCATGAGATCGAAGGCCTGCTCGTAGGAGTAGGCGCCGGCGGCGTTGAAATCGAAGTGCCCGAGGGCAGCCAGTGATTGCATGTGGAGCTTGCCGCCATCGCTCAGACGATCGAAGCGTCGCGTCATGAAGTGTCGCCGACCGCTCTCCTCGAGCAGCCGGGACTCGGTCATCTCGATCCCAGCCTCAGCGGCCATGAGGGCGTAGGCGTACTCGATGACCGTGTAGCCCCTGGGATCCTCGAGCTCCTTGTCCTTGTTGGCGCTGACGCCGTCGAATTTGAGCAGCCAGTACTCGAAGCCCTCCGGTGCCGGCACCTGCCCGGATCGCACCTCGTTGGTGTCGCGGTTCCAGGCGATGATGGCCTTGGCGCGCGCACCGCCCGCCGAGGTGCCGACCCGCAGCATCTCCGTGAGCCCGGTGTGCCGGCGGCCAGGAGCGAAAGACACCTGCAGTGAGGCGCGATGCGCCAGCACCTCGGAGGCGAGCCTGACGAGCTCGCCCACGTGCACCTGCGTAGACTTTCGCAGCGGCGGCCCCCTGGCCGGCGCGAACTCGAGCGCACCCATGCCGCGAGTTCCGATGTAGCAGAGCCGCTCGACGGCGTTGAAGCTCTCGGGCCGTCGGCCCTGGGTCGCGAGCCACGCATCGATCAGCGCGCTGCCGAACTTATCCGGCAATGAATCCGCGAGCAGACCCGGCAGGCCGTGAAAGGCCGGCTGCGGGAGCGACGGAAACTGATAGACCCGGGCCGCCAGAGGCATGACGATCGGTGCGAGCTCGATGCCACTACCAAGAAAAGCCGGGTGGTACTGAAAAGCGGCGCTCGCCGTGCCCTCTTCCAGGGAAACTGCGCCGATCGTGCGGCCCCAGAGGCGTACCTCCGCCACACTGGCCACGTGCTACTCCCGCCACTTCCAGGGCGGAGCCTGCCGGGACTTCTTCGCGACAGTGGCCAGGCGCCGCGGATGTCCCACGCGCCGACGCGTACGGCCGCGGCTTTTCAGCAGCAGCAGCGGGCTCTGCGGCAGGTCGGGTATCCACTGCTCGAGCGGCTCGATGAGCTTAAGCACACGCGCGACGCGCAACAGCATGACGAAGTCGGTGCTGCGGCCCGCCTCCATGCGCTCCACCGTGCGTTTGGAGACGCCGGCCTCCTCGGCCAGATGCGCCTGAGTCAGTGCCGCATCGATCCGGCGGCGTTCAAGCCGCGCGCCGATCTCCTGCAGCACGGCCTTATCGGTCAACGCGGCGGTCAGCTTCATAACGCATCCGTTTAGTCGCCCCTATAGGCGAATAGTATCACCAAATATATGTTGTGTTAATTCGGCTAAATAGACGATTTTAAGCAACATATAGCACTAACTCGTCCTATAAGGCGAGTAGAGATAACTAAAATACCAGGGAGATCTGCGACAGCAGCGACCGGCGCCGCGACGCCGCGTCACAGCGCGTGCCAGCGGCGAGCAGTCGTTGAATTAAGTGAAGCGCATCGCCACGCACGACTCGCACCACTCACGCTGCAGCGCCCGCAGCCACGCGCGGCGTGCCGGCGTCCAGCGGATTCATCACCACCTGTGACCTGCGACGCGGAATCCCGCGCGTGGTGAGCAGACACTTATTTACACGCTCGGTCAGCCAAAAATCAGGGGGCTTCCGTGGTGCTCACAGTGTGGGGATACCTGTTCCTCGCCCTATCCGGTCTCGCAGTGGGCCTGTTCTGCTGGCTCAGCTATGCGAGCCTCACCGAGGCGGCACAGCCCGGTAAAGCCGACCACGATGACTTCCTGGCGCGCGCCGCGGGCGACATAACGGGCTGAGCTCAGGCCCTCTTCTTCTTCGCTGCGGACTCCCCGAGTGAAGTCTTGAAGAGCGCCAGCATCCGGCTCCACGCCTTCTCGGCCTGCTCGTCGTTATAGACGCGCGAGTCGGGCGGGCACCAGCCGTGCAGCGCCCCCGCGTACACCTCGACCTCGGCAGGCAGCTTCGCCTTGGCAAACGCATCGCGCAGCACGGTCTTCTGCTCGGGCTGACGCTGATCGTCGTTCGAGGCGATCGCGACCAGAAACCCCGCCTTGATCTTGGGGATCACCAGGTGCGGGCTGTCCGGCTTGTCGGTGACGAGGCCACCGCCGTGGAACGAGGCTCCGGCGCCGATGCGCTCGGGGAGCGCCGCCGCCCCGCGCAGCGTAAACGGCCCGCTCATGCAGTAACCCATGGTTCCCATGCGGCGCTTGTGGTCGACGGATGGTTGCGAGTCGAGCCAGGCAACGAAGGTCTTCGCGTCGCTGACCTGCGTCTCCGGTGACAGGCTACCCATGAGCGCCATGAGCGCGTCGCGCGTCGGCTTGTCGTTGAAATCCGGATTCTCGGGCGCGGTCGGCGCGCGCTTGGTGCGATAGAAGGGGTTCGGAACCAGTACTGCGTAGCCGGCCTCCGCCAGCCGGCGGGCCATCTGCTTGAACGCCGGGCGCAGCCCGAAGATGTCCGGCCACATCAGCACCCCGGGGCAGACGCCATCGGCCGGATGCACGAAGTAGGCGTCCGCGGTGCCATCGGGGGTCTTGATCTCCACATCCGCGTCCTCGATCCAGCCGGCGTGCGCCGCCACGGGCAGCAGCGACACCATCCCGGTACCGAGCGTGAGTGCGCCGAAGCGCCGTCGCGACAGTTGTGCCGACTTCAGCTGATATTCGATCATGTCATCCATCGAGTCGCTGTCGCACATGGAGGCTCTCCGCTCGCGGGACGGGCCGGCAGTATATCGCGTCGTGGTGACAACTCATGCCAACACCTGAGGATCTGCCGCCGGCTGAGGCCGCCGCCTCGCGGCAATTGCTGCCATGGCTGGTGGCGGTGGCGTTCTTCATGCAGGCGCTCGATACCACCATCCTCAACACGGCCGTTCCCGGCATCGCCCACGCGCTCGGGGTTGCGCCCCTCAGCATGAAGGCGGTGCTCTCGAGCTACACCCTCAGTCTCGCGGTCTTCATTCCGATCAGTGGTTGGATGGCAAACCGCTTCGGCACGCGCCGCGTGTTCGCCGGCGCGATCGGACTGTTCACCCTCGGCTCACTGCTGTGCGGCGTGGCGCGCAACATCCACTGGCTGGTGGCGTTCCGCGTGCTGCAGGGTTGCGGCGGCGCGATGATGGTGCCGGTCGGTCGGCTCACTCTGGTGCGCTCCTTCGGCAAGTCCGAGCTGGTTCGCGCCATGAGCTTCGTCGCCGTGCCCGGGCTCCTCGGGCCGCTGTTTGGTCCGCTCGCCGGCGGCCTGATCACTGGCTACGCACACTGGAGCGTCATCTTCTTCATCAACGTGCCGATCGGCATGGCAGGACTGTACCTCGTTAGACGTTACCTGCCCGACTACCGCGAGGCGCAGACACCGCGCCTCGATCTGGTGGGATTGATCCTGTTCGGCGCGGGGATCGCCCTGCTCTCCTACGTACTCGAGGTGTTCGGCGAGCACAGCCTGAGCAGCGCCGAGGTCATCGGGCTGCTGCTGCTATCGCTCACGCTGCTCGCCGGCTACGGCCTGCACGCCGCGCGCAGCCTGTATCCGCTGCTCAACCTGGCGCTGTTCCGTATCCGCACCTTCCGCGCCGCCGTGAGCGGCGGCTTCTTCACGCGCATCAGCATCAGCGGCATCCCGTTCCTGCTGCCGCTGCTCTTCCAGGTGGGGCTCGGCTATACGCCCATCCAGTCGGGGCTCCTCATGATGTCGCAGGCCTTCGCCGCCATGGGCCTGAAAACGCTCATGCCGCGCATCCTGGCGCGCTTCGGCTATCGCGCGGTGCTGGTCTCGAACACCGTGATGCTCGGGTTGCTGATCCTGCTGTTCGCCACCATCGGCCGCGCGACCCCGGTATGGGTCATCGTGCTGCAGGTGTTTGCGTTCGGACTCTTCGCTTCGCTCCAGTACACCAGCATGAACACCCTGGTGTACGCCGACGTGAGCGGCGCGGCGGCGAGCGATGCCAGCACCATCGCCAGCACCGGCCAGCAGCTGTCCATCAGCTTCGCGGTAGCACTCGCCTCGCTGGTCACGGCGCTGTTCGTTCCCGACCGCTTCCATACCGCGCCGGGGGAGCTGCTCACTGGAATTCACGAGGCGCTGTTGGTGCTCGGTGTTGCGACGCTCATCTCGACGCTCGTGTTCTACGGTCTGAAGCGCGATGACGGCAGCGCCGTGAGCCGCCACCAGGAGTCCGCCCGCGCGGCCTGAGGGCGCGCTACTCGATATCGACGAGCGCGAGCTTGCCGACGCCGCTTTCCGCGAGCACAAGTCCTCCGTCACGCGTCGGCATCATGTTGCGCACCACGCCGCCGCCGGAAGGAATCGCCCACGACTGAAAGCGCTGTGAGCTCGGGTCGAAGCGCACCAGCGTGTTGGGTGTGACGCCCGACTCGCTGTACCAGATCACATCGTGCAGCGCTGTGATGCCGTACGGCTGCGAGGCGGCGCCCCCGGGCGACGGCCATTCGCGCACCGCCCCGCTGCCCGCGTCGAGCCGCCCGAGGAAGCCGCGCGCATAGTCCGAATACCAGATCGCATCGTCCGAGGTGATGGCGAGCCGACGCGGGCGCGCAGCTGCGTCCGGCAGTACATACTCGCGCACGGTGAGACTCGCGGGGTCGATCCGCCCGATGCGGTTGCTGCCGAACTCGGCAAAGAACGGCACGCCTGCGGAGTTCACGACCATGCCGTACGGCAAGGCGCGCGCGGTGGGGGGCGCGAACAGCCGCACCTCGCCGCTTTGGGGTACGAGCCGCCCCAGGAGATCGGCGCCCTGGACCGTAAACCACAGCACGCCGTGCTGATCGAAGATGGCGGTGTGCGGGTCACGCGCCCGGGGGTCGGGCATTTGGTACTCGGTGATGGCTCCGCTCGCCGGGTCGAGCTTGCCGATGTAGCCGGCACTGTTGGCGGTGAACCAGATGTTGCCGGCAGAATCGGCCACCAGACCGTGCGGACCTGATTGCGGAACGCGGGTCGGGTACTCGCGGATCGCACCGCTCGCCGGGTCGATACGTCCCAGCAAGCTCGCGCGCTGGCCCGTGTACCAGATCGCGCCATCGGCGGTGGCGAGCGGGTCGTGAGGGAACGCGCCGGGAGTCTTCACCGCCCACTCCCTGAACGACACCCGCACGCTCCCCGAGACGAGCCTCGCGGCCGGCTTCGGCGCGGCGGGAAAGGTCCGCGCCAGGTAATCGGTGAGCAGCGGCAGTTGCTCGGCTGTGAGCGTGACGCCGAGCTTCGTCATCCGCTCGATGACGGCCTGCCAGCCCTCACGCGTGTAGCCTGGGACGACGAGACGGCTCGCATCGTGGCAGCTGGTGCACTTGGCAGCCGCAATCTCGCGACCGGCCCCCGCGGGCAGCTGTGTGGTGGTCGCCGGACTCTGACTCCACGCAGGCATCGACCCCGATACCAGTAGCGCCGTGATCGCCAGCCAGGGTGTGGTGCGCATGGTGCGGCTCCGCTCGCTGCGAAGCGGCGATCCTACACCAGACCCCAAAAACAACGGCGCCGCCCGCAGGCGGCGCTCTCACTCACCATGTGGGGCCCGCGCTCAGGACTGGGAGCGCGCCAGACGGTCTCCAACCACCGACGCCAGATGTCCCACCAGCAACGCAAACGTCAGAACAATCGAAAGCGCAACAACTTCCATTTCAATCTCCAGTTCCATGGGTCTGTCAGCACGCGGCATTGTAGGGACCGCCGCCTCGCGGCGCGTCCGCCTTTGGGGGGAGTGCACAGTGCACACCCGGCGCCTCGCACGATGGGAACCAAAGCCCGCGCGCGCAACACATTGCGGGCACTTAACACTCGTGCTGCCGCGAATGTGACCGGCAGCACATCCGTGGCCCCGAAACCGGTAAAGTGGCGCGCGACTGTCATCCGCCCGAAACAGGGAGCTGCATGAAAATCGCCATCGAGGTGGCCGGCTGGATCGGCGCCGCGTTGATCGTAGGGGCCTACGCGTTGCTCTCCTCGGGCAAGGTGACGGGTGACTCCAGGGTGTATCACTACATGAACATCGTCGGCGCGGTGGGCTTCGTCGTGAACAGCGGCTGGAACGGCGCGTACCCCTCGGCGGCACTGAATGTCGTGTGGCTCGGCATCGGCAGCTACGCCCTGTTGCAGCGGCGGCGCCCACAGGTCAAGGGCGGCGCCCCGATTCACTGAGCTGTCGCGCATCGCCGACGCGCGCTGTTGCCTCGCACCCGTAACCAATTGCATTGCTCAGCAGCGAGGGGCGCCGCCGGTTCGCTGAGCGCTGCGCGGCGCGAACCGATCGGCTATAAGTGAGTCCAAGCTCATCAATACTCAGGGGGCTCTCACGATGTCACTGCACCGGTTTTCCGCCGCCGCCGTAGCCCTGCTCAGCGTAGTGATCGCTGCCGCGACGCCAGGTCCCGGGAGCGGAACCCGGCACCCGAAGACACTCCCGGGCAACGCCCCCCTCATGGCCTTCGGCGGCCGCAGCGCCGCGCAGATGAGGAGCGGCTTCGGCGGCAAGCTCGATGCGGCGCTTGCCGATATCGCTCGCCATGCGCACGCCAATAGTTCGGCTGCAAACCTGCACGCGATGAATCCCGCGGCTAAGTTCGTGCAGCGAGGCGCCGGTACTCCTGCCCTGGTGACCATCGATGCCGTGACGCGCGGCGACCCGCAGCAGCTCAAGGAGGCGCTCGAGAGCCTCGGGCTCGAGCACGCGGCGGTGTTTCGCAACGACGTGAGCGGCTGGCTGCCGGTGAGTGCGATCGAGTCGGCGGCGGCGCGCGCCGAGGTCACCTCGCTCCGCGCGGCGATGTCGCGGACCCGGGCCGTGGTCGCCACTCAGGGCGACTTCGTGCAGGGCACGGCCGCAGTACGATCGAGCCACTCTACGGTTGACGGGACAGGCGTCACCGTCGGTATCCTCTCCGATAGTTTCGATTGCTACTCCATATACGCAGCGAATCAGGGCCAGACGATCGCTGGCATTGTCGTTCCGCCAGCCACGGGTCCGACGGGTTACGCCAGCGAGAATGGCATCACCACCGATGCCGAGACGGACGCGTCGACCGGGGCGCTGCCGGCGAACGTCAATGTCCTGCAGGAGCCCGCCGACCAAACCGTAAGCGGAGTGGATGTCCCGGGCTGCATAGCGGACTTCGGCTACCCGATCGAGCTGCCGTTCGCCGATGAGGGCCGCGCGATGCTGCAGATCGTGCATGCGGTCGCTCCCGGGGCGAGCCTCGCGTTCTACAGCGCCGACAACGGCGAGGCGGATTTCGCCAACGGCATCCAGGCGCTCGCCAGCGCGGGAGCCAAGGTCATCGCTGACGACGTCGGCTACTTCGATGAGCCCTTCTTCCAGACCGGTATCGTCGGCCTGTCGATCGACACCGTGTACGGCAACGGAGTCGCCTACTTCTCCGCAGCCGGCAACGACAGCAACTTGGCTTACGACAACACGGCCCCTAAATTTAACGCCGGCAGCGGTCCGGAAGCCGGCGAGACGCTGCTCAACTTCGATGCCACCGGCGCCACCACCGCGACGACGCTGACGATCAACGTCCCGGCCCTGATTCCCGGGGAGTTCGTCGCCGTGGTCGTCGAGTGGGATCAGCCGTACGTGACCGGCTACCCGAACAGCCCGGGTGCCAGCAGCCAGATCGATCTGTGCGTAACAGCGCCGGCCAGCTACATCGTCTTCAACCTCGACGGCACGAGCGAGACTTGCACCGGCGTTAATGCGCCGGGGACGGACCCTGTGCAGGTGCTGATCCTCGGCAATCCCGCAGACGCGGCCGGTGGCGCGAACACCGCGGCCGGCACGGTCAACATCTCCGTTGGCCTCGCTTCCGGCAGCCCCGCTCCGGGACGCATCAAAGTCGCCTGGGAGGACGACGGCGCGGGCAGCAGTTTCGCCAACTTTGCGCCCACCAACAATGCGACCATCCAGGGACATCCGAACGATCCCAATGCGGCGACCGTCGGGGCAGCGTTCTTCGCTGACACCGCGCCCTGCGGCACGGTCGCAAAGGCCGAGCTCGAGGGCTACTCGTCGCTCGGTGGCTCGCCGATCCTCTTCGACAACACCGGCACCCGCCTGGCAACAGCGGTCGTGCCGCAGAAACCGGACTTCGTGGGCCCCGACGGCGTCAACACCACCTTCTTCGGTTTCTTCATCGCCGGCACCGGCTTCGTCGACACCTCAACCGTCGCCGGCTGCGCGAACGACGCCAGCCTGCCGAACTACCTCGGCACCTCCGCCGCAACGCCACACGCGGCCGGACTGGCGGCGCTCATGCTGCAGGCGGACTCCTCGCTCACGCCGACCGCGATCTACAGCGCGATCCGCAGCACCGCCTCGGCCATGGATGATCCCTCGCCGGACTTTGCAACCGGTTACGGATTCATCAACGCGCAGGCGGCATTTGCCACCCTGCCGAGCAGCACGCCGCCGCCCGCAAAGTCGGGCGGTGGCGGCGGCTCGCTCGGTGACCTGACGCTGCTCGTGCTCGCCGGCATCGTGCTCGCGCGGCTGCGACTGCGGCGCTATGCCTCAGCGATGACGTCGGCGAACACGAAGCCGTCGCGCTCCACGACCTCGCCCCGGCGCACCTGAATCGGCGCGCTGAACATCGGCCCGGCGGATACGACGGTGTGGAACTCACCGTTCTCGCCGCACGGGTCGACGCCCGCGGGCAGGTCCTGAAGGAGCTCACGGTCGAAGCGCCGCCCGGCGAACGCCGCATTCAGGCGCCGCGGATCGACGCATACGAGGTGCGCAACGAGTCCGCTCGCGATCATCTCGTGGGCGAGACCTGAGGTCTCACGCTGCCAGAGCGGAAAGATCGCCTGCATGCCGAGCGCATCGAGCTGCCGCTCGCGGTAGGCGCGGATGTCCTCGAGAAAAAGATCGCCGAACACGATATGGCGCACGCCCTGTGCCTTGAGCTCCTCGCACGCCCGCGCAAAGCGCTCCTCGTAGATCTCGTTCGGGCAGGGAGTCGGCAGCATCACCCGCAGCGCCGGGAGCCCGAGAGCCGCGATCTGCCGCTCGAGGAGGCTGTCACGCACACCGTGCATCGCGACGCGGCCGTATGCCTCGCTCAGCGTCGTGAGCACGCCTGCGATCTCGGCGAGGCCTGTCGTGCGCGCCCGCCACAGCGCGTACGCGCTGTCCTTGCCGGAGCTCCAGGAAACGTACGCTTTCGGGGGTCGCTGCATCGGATCATTATCAACTGGAATCAACACGTTGCGAAATCCTTAGGTCGCATTGCGGCCGGCCGGACCTGCGGCGCATGATCTCGCTGTCAACGCACCCGGCGGGGGCGCGTTGAGGCAAGCACGCGGTGCTTCGGTATCGCGCGGCGGCGAGAGGTGTTGCGCATGCTCACACGGATCCTCACTCAGATGGCCCTGGGCCTCGGGATAGCAGCTCTCGCGGGCTGCGCTCTGCAGGTACGGTCGGATGTGAACCGCTCAGCGTTTCACTCCGGGCAATGCAAGACCTACGCCTGGGCCGGCGCGTTCCATACCGACAACCCGATGCGCAGCACGGTCGCAAATCCCGTGAACGAGAGCCGCCTGCGCGCGGCAATTGCCGCTCACATGCAGACACTCGGAGTCCAGCCCGTCAGCAGCAATGCCGACTGCCTGGTCGGCTATGGTATCGGCAGCACCCTCGCCGTCGACTGGTACGCGGGCGGCTGGGGCTACGGTTGGGGCCCGGGTTGGGGCTGGGGCGGCTGGGGAGGCCCATGGGGCCCGTACGGCTGGGGCGGGCCGTACACGTACCGGCAGGGGATGATCGGCATCGATCTCTACGACGCCAAGAGCCGCGAGGCGCTCTGGCATGCCTCCGTCGATCAGGATCTCTACGGCGCCAGCGGAGCCGTCGCCGAGAAGCGCATCGACGCCGCGGTCGACGCCCTCTTCAAGAAATTCCCGAGCTGACCAGGCGGCGCGCGCTTCCCGGCCGCGCCACCGTTCTCCTTCGGAGGACGCATCGCTCCTTCGGGAGTCGTCTTGTCGCCTGAGATGGGCACGCGCAAGATCGATCGGTGCGCAGCCCCATCGGTCTCGGTCTCGTATTCGTCAATGTCCTGCTCGAGCAGCTCGGGCTGCCCGTGCCCGCGGTACCGACGCTGGTGGTCGCCGGCGCCATGGCCGCCAACGGCCGACTGCCGGGCGGGGCGCTCTTCGCCCTGGCGCTCGCCGCCTGCCTGATCGCGGATGCCTGCTGGTACGTCGCCGGGCGCCTGTACGGCGGGCGTGTGATGAGCATCCTATGCCGGATCTCGCTGTCGCCCGACTCGTGCGTCAGCCAGACGCAGATCGCGTTCGAGCGCTGGGGCCCGCGCGCGCTGGTATTCGCCAAGTTCGTGCCTGGGCTCGCACTGCTGGCCCCACCGCTCGCCGGCGCCACCCGAATGGATGTGCCGCGCTTCGCCCTCTGCAGCGCGCTCGGCGGATCGCTGTGGGTGGGAACGGCGCTGCTGCTCGGGCTGCTGCTGCGCCGGCAGATCGAGCAGCTGCTGCCGCAGGCAGCGCATGTCGGCGGCGCCCTGGCCGTCATCGTCGTCGTACTGCTCGCGGGTTACATCGTCTACCGCTGGTGGGACCGCCGGCGCTTCTACGCGGCGCTCGACATGGCGCGCATCACCGTCGAGGAGCTGCGCTCGCGGATCGATGCGGGCGCGGCGCCGGTGATCGTCGATGTGCGCTCGCCAACCGCACGGACGCTGGAGCTGCGGCGGATTCCCGGCGCGCTGCACCTGCCGGTGCAGGACGTGGTGCGCCATCTGACCGAGCTGCCGCGCGATCGGGAGATCATCATCTATTGCACCTGCCCGAATGAGGCCTCCGCCGCCAAGGCTGCGCGGCTTCTCATGGACGGCGGCTTTCTGCGCGTGCGACCGCTCAAGGGCGGCCTCGAGGCCTGGATCGAGGCGGGCTACGCGGTGGAGGCCATCGTGCTCACCGGGGCGCTCGCGGCGGCGGACGGCCCGGCGCCGGCGCCGAGCGGCTGAAGCAGCCCGCGCCGCGGCTCTGCGGCCATGCGCGCTTCCATCTCGGCCCAGAGCGCCGCGTAGATGAGCGCCGCCTCACTCTTCGGCGCGAACGCCGGCAGTGGCGCACGGCGCAGCGTCATGCGCTCGATGTCGCTGCGGTAAGGGACGTGCGTGGCGAGCAGCTGCGGAATCCTCGCGCGCGTCTCCGTCATCAGCTGCTCGTGCAGCGAGCGACGGCGGTCGACCATGGAGAAGAACGGCAGCAGCGTCAGATCGGTCCACTCCTCGCGGGCCAGGAAATCGGTCAGCTGCGTGAGCATGCGGACCGACAAGGGCGATGGCACGAGCGGCACGATCACGCTGTCGGCAGCGCGCAGCACGTTCTCCGTGAGCAGCGAGATGCCCGCCGGACAGTCGAGGATCAGCGTGTCGTAGATCTCGCGCAGCGAACGGCTCATGCGCAATAGCCGTTCGGTCGGGTGGCGCGCTCGGGCGAGGTGCACCGCGAAGTTGCGGTAGGAAAAATCCGCCGGCAGCAGGTCGAGGTGCGGGTAGCCGGTGGACATCACCAGCTCCGGGAGCTCGCGCTTGCCCTTGACGAGCTTGCCGGCCGAGGCGTGCTCCTGCGGCTCGCCCTCGAGGCCGTGGGTCGCGGCACCCTGCGGATCGAGGTCCCAGAGCAGCGTCGCCCGGCCGGACGCGGCGCACAGGTAGGCGAGGTTCACGGCGGTGGTGGTCTTGCCCACCCCACCCTTGATGTTGCTGACGGCGATGATGCGCACGCGGTGCTACATCAGGTGATCGAGCCCGGCTTGCGCAGCATCTTGCCGATGTCCGCGACGTGCGCCTCCTCGGCGGCGATCTGGGCGCGCGCGTACTCCTCGAGCATGATGTTGCGGCCCGCGGTGAGCTCGAGCAGCCGGCGGTACTCGGTGAGCCCCTCCTCCTCGTGCGACAGCGCCTCGCGCAGAATCTCATCGACATTGTGCTTGTGGGTCTCGAGCAGCGCGCCGATACGCAGCGAGGGGTGGCCGCCGAGGTTGGTGATGTGCTCGCCGGCCTGCACGGCGTGCGCCTGCGACTCATCCGCCTGGCCGCGCAGCCAGGCGACGATTGGGATGCGGTTGTGGCCGAAGATCATGAAGCTGTAGTGCAGGTAGCGCACCAGCCCGGCGAGCTCCAGCTCGAGTATATGGTTGAGTGTCTCGACCGCCTTGGCGGTCTCGGCCTTGTTGAGCCCGTAAGCCATCGCTGTCTCCCCGCCCGAAAGCGCTGCGCGGATGTTAATCCCGCCGCTGGTGTATCGTACATGCACACGGCATCGCCGCCGGCAAGGAGCGGCCCATGAGCGGCTTTTACGACATCGCGGTCAAACGGATCGATGGCGCCGGAGACCTGCTCGGCGAGCTGCGCGGCAAGGTCACGCTGGCCGTGAACGTCGCGAGCCGCTGCGGCCTCACGCCGCAGTACGCAGGTCTCGAGCAGCTGCATCGCGAGCTCGCCGCCGAGGGCTTCAGCGTGGTCGGCTTTCCCTGCAACCAGTTTGGCGGACAGGAGCCGGGAAGCGAGGCGGAAATCACCGCATTCTGCAAGGCCAGCTACGATGTGAGCTTCCCGCTGAGTGCCAAGCTGGACGTCAACGGCGCGAGCCGCCATCCGCTCTATAGCTTCCTCACCTCGCCCGCCACCGGCTTCGCCGGCGATATCAGCTGGAACTTCGAGAAGTTCCTGATCGCTCGCGACGGACGGGTGCTGCATCGCTATCCGCCCGAGACCAAGCCGCAGGACCGTGGCCTCATGCAGGACATCGCCGAGGCACTCTAGAGGCGGCCGCGCGCCATGCCCGAGTTCGACTTCGCCATCCTCGGCGCCGGCGCCATGGGCTCGATCGTCGGTGCGCACCTGGCGCGCGCCGGGCAGCGCGTGGCGATGCTGGCGCGCGGCGCGCGCGCCACCGAGCTCGAGCAGCACGGCGTGCGCATCCGCGGGCTCGCCGAGTTCACGGCTGCCGTGCGCACGCTGCGCGAGCCGCGCACGCTGCGCAGCGCCGGCGCGCTCATCGTCGCCACCAAGACGCCTGGCACCGCCGCGGCGCTCGCGACGCTTAAGTCGGCGCACTTCGATGTCACGCTGTCGATACAGAACGGCCCGCTGAAGAACGAGCTGCTGAGCGCCGCCTTCGGCCGCGAGCACGTGCTGGGCGCACTCGCCGACACCAGCGGTGAGCTGCTCGCCGACGGCGCGGTGCTGTTCACACGTAACGTCAACATCATGATCGGCGAGCTCGACGGCGCGCAGACCTCCCGGGCGCGCGATCTCGCCCGTACCATCGACGCTGCGGGCGTGCGCGCCGCGGCGACGCGCGAGATCGTCAGCCTCGAATGGTCGAAGTTCTGCGGCTGGGTGGGCCTCATGGCGCTATCGGTGGCGACGCGTGCCGAGACCTGGAAGTTCCTCTCGGATCCTGATGCGGCGCTGCTGCTGACACGGCTGGTGCGCGAGACGGGTGCGCTCGCGACGGCGCTCGGTATCCCCCTGAGCGATCACGCGGTGCTGCCCGCGGCCAGCCTGTGCTCGCTGCCGGAGCCCGATGCCGTCGCGCGGCTGCTCGCCCTGGGGAGCGAATACCGCACCAGCGCGCCGGAGCACCGCATGTCCTCGCTCCAGGACCTGCTCGCCGGGCGTCCGCTCGAGGTGCACGAGACGCTCGGATTCGCGCGCCAGCGCGCCCGCGCGCTCGGTCTCAGCCTGCCGTTGCTCGAGTCCTTCTACGCCCTGATCGCGGCCATCGACCGTACGCGCCGCGCCACGCCGCCTTGAGGGCGGCCGCGCCTCACCCGCTCAGTTGCCGCCCGCAAGCCCGCGGTACTCGAGCAGCGGCTCGATGTCGGGGGCACGGCCGTAGAAGTTGCGGAACATCACCTGCGGGTCCTCGCTGCGGCCGCGCGACAGCACCATGCGACGCAGCGTCTCGCCGTTCTCGAGCGTCATGCCGCCGTGGGTGTGGAACCACTGTCCGGTATCACGCGCCAGCACCTCGCTCCACAGATAGGCGTAGTAGCCGGCCGAGTAGCCGCCGGCGAAGATGTGCGAGAAGTAGTCCGAGTGATAGCGCGGCGGCACCGGCGCGTACTCGAGCCCGGCCTGCTCGAGCGCGCTCGCCTCGAACGCCGGCACCCCGGCAGGCGTCGGGGTGTGCGCGGCGTCGATCAGATGCCAGGCGAGATCGACCTGCGCCGCCTCGATGTACTCGAGCGTCGCGTAGCCCTGGTTGAAGCGCGTCGCGGCGAGCACCTTGGCGAGCAGCTCCGGGGGCATCGGCGCGCCGCTGCGGTAGTCGTGCGCGTAGTGCTCGACCACCTTCGGCTCACGGGCCCACATCTCGTTGTATTGCGAAGGGTACTCGACGAAGTCGCGCGGTACGGCGGTGCCCGACAGCGTCGGATAATGCACGTTGGAGAGCATGCCGTGAATGGCATGGCCGAACTCGTGGAACATGCCGGTCACCTCATCGAAGGTGAGCAGCACGGGCTGGCCGGCCTGAGGCTTGGGGATGTTCAGATGGTTGGCGACCACCGGGTGGCGGCCAAACAGCTTCGACTGATTGACGTAGCTGTTCATCCACGCCCCGCCCTCCTTGTTGCCACGGGCGAAATAGTCGGCGATGAAGAGTGCAAGCGGCTTGCCGTCAACGTCCGAGACCTCGAAGACGCGTACGTCGGGCTGGTAAACCGGCAGGTCCCTGCGCTCCTTGAAGCTCAAGCCGTAGAGCTCGTGCGCGGCATAGAACAGGCCGTCGCGCATCACGTGCTCGAGCTCGAAGTACGGCGCCACCTGCGCCTGGTCGAAGGCGTAGTGAGCCTTGCGCACCTGCTCTGAGTAGAAGCTCCAGTCCCAGGGCTCGAGTGTGAAGGAGGCTACGCCGCGCGCGGCGGCCTGTGCGTCGATCAGCTTCTGGATGTCGGCGGCCTCCTCGCGCGCGCGCCTGAGCGCCGCCGGAGCCACCTGCTTGATCATGTCGGCGACCGCCGCCGGATTACCGGCCGACTCGTCCTCGAGCACGTAGGCGGCATGATCGGGGTAGCCGAGGAGCGCCGCGCGCTCGGCGCGCAGCTGCACCAGCTGCGTGATCACGCCGCGGTTGTCGGTGGCACCGTCGAGTCCGCGGCTGACCGAGGCACGATAGATACGCTCGCGCACCGCACGGTTGGTGAGGCTCGCAAGCACCGGCTGCTGGGTCGTGTTCTGCAGCGGGATGACCCACTTGCCGGTGAGGCCGCGGTCGCTGGCCGCCTGCGCCGCGGCGCCGATCTGCACCGGCGTGAGGCCGTCGAGCTCGGCGACGTTATCCACCACCACGGCGCCGTCGGCCGTGGCTTTGAGAACGTTCTGGCGGAAGCGCGTGGTGAGCGTGGACAGCTGCTCGTTGATGGCCTTGAGCCGCTCCTTGTCCTTGGGAGCGAGCTGCGCGCCGGCACGCACGAACTGCACGTGGTAGCGGGTGAGGAGCTGCAGCGACTCGGGGTCGAGCTTGAGGCTCGCGCGCTTCTGATAGAGCGCGTCGACGCGCGCCCAGAGCGCCGGATCGAGGAAGATGGCGTCCTGGTGCGCCGCGAGCTTCGGCGCCACCTGCGTCTCGACCTTCTGCATCGCAGGGTCGGTGTTGCAGGAGCTCAGGTTGTAGAACACGGTGGTCGCGCGATCGAGCAGCTGCCCGGAGCGCTCGAGCGCCACGATGGTGTTGTCGAAAGTCGGCGGCTGGCGGTTGTGGGCGATCGCGGCGACCTCCTTCAGCTGCGCGCGCATGCCGGCCTCGATAGCCGGCAGGTAGTCGGCGTCGTGCACCTTGTCGAACTGCGGGAACTCGAATTGCAGCGGGCTCGGATGGGCGAAGGGATTGTCGGCGGCCATGGCGGGATTTCCTGCATCCTTGGTTTCGGCGGCTGCGGCGAGCGCGGTGATTGCCGATGCGGCGGCGAGCAACACCAGTCGGGCGAATCTCATGCGGGCCTATCCTCGTGGGCGCCTGTAAGGGGTCGCCGCTCAGTTGCAAAGGGGTGCTAATGGTATTCTGCGAGGCTCCGCGCGTGCAGCTTTTCATATCGGACGCTTTATGCCCATAGCCCAGAACGATGTTGTCAGCATCCACTACACCCTCAAGGACGACGCGGACAAGGTACTGGACAGCTCCGCGGGCGGCGAGCCGCTCGCCTACCTGCACGGCCACGGCAACCTTGTGCCGGGCCTGGAACGCGCGCTCGCCGGCCACGACGTCGGCGAACGGCTCAAAGTGACCGTTCCCGCCGCCGACGGCTACGGGGAATACGATCAGGCGCTGGTGCAGAAAGTGCCGCGCCGGGCGCTCAAGAGCATCGCCAATCTGCGCGTCGGGATGCGGCTGCAGGCAGGCACCGACCATGGTCACCAAGCGGTAACCGTCACGCACATCGCAGGCGACATGGTGACGCTCGATGGCAACCACCCGCTCGCCGGGCGCAATCTCAACTTCGAGATCGAGATCACCGCGGTGCGCGCCGCGAGCGAGGAGGAGCTCGCGCACGGTCACGTGCACGGCGACGGCGGCCATCATCACTGAGCGTCGCCGTCCGCCTCCTCGGCGGCCGCGAAGCGCGCGAACACCGCCTGCATGGCAGACACCCGCACGAGATACGCGCGCGGGTCGTGATCGCCGCAGCGCTCACCCGCGGTGAATTTAAGTCCCCGCCGCACGTACGCCTCGGCGGCACCCGCGCCGCACAGATGCACCACGGCGGCAACCTGCCCCACCTCGGGCGGCCGCGCGGCGCGGCGTTGCCGCGCCAGGATCTGCGTCACCTCGAGATCGAGGTATGCGGCCGTGAGCTCGACGGCATCGCCTGGCAGCACCCGCAGGTAGAGCCGGTTGAACCAGCAGGAGCCGAGGTCGTTCCAGGGACCCTCGCGCGTCAGCTCGTGATGATGGATGCAGTAGTGGCGAGCTACCTCAAAGGTGCCATCCGTAACCTGGTACATGCCGACCGCGCTCGAGGCCGGCCGGTACACATCGAAGGGCCGCGACGCCCAGGCCCAGCGCCAGTAAGTGCGCACCAGCGGGTTGCCGGAGCCCTCCACCTGCGCGAGCGCGGCGAGCAGCGGCGCTGAGATCGCGGCGGTCGAATAGCGGCGAAACAGCGGCGCGTAGTCGCTCCAGGTCTGCGCCGGGGTCTTATACAGCGAGCCGCTCACCGGAAAGAAGAGCTCGGTGGGCTTACGGATCAGCTGATAGATGCCGTTGACGGCGAGCGCCACAACAGCAGCCGTGGCAAGGCCGACGGCCAGCTTGAGCGGCCAGGGTGTGCGGCGCAGCGTCCGCAGCCAGCGCCGCCGGGTCGCTATGCCGGGCCACGGGCGCCACCGGCGCCGCCGGCGTGGACTCATCGCACCTCCTTCGTCTTCCGTTTCGCACGCGGCCCGCGTGCACTACCATGCCGTACTTGAGCGTGAGTGTAGGGGGCGCCGGTGTCACGTGAAGCGGTCGAGGTCGAGACGGGACCCAACCCGTCCGCAGCAGTCATCTGGCTGCACGGGCTCGGCGCCGACGGCCATGACTTCGAGCCGATCGTGCCCGAGCTGGTGCGCCCGGGCGAGCGGGCGCTGCGCTTCGTGTTCCCGCACGCCCCGATCCGCCCGGTCACCCTCAATGGCGGCTTCGCCATGCGCGCCTGGTACGACATCGTCAGTCTCGAGCGCCGCGGTCCCGAGGACGAGACCGGCATCCGCGCCTCACAGGGGCTGGTCGATGCACTGATCCGGCGCGAGAACGAGCGCGGGATTCCTAGCGAGCGCATCGTGCTCGCCGGCTTCTCGCAGGGCGGCGCGCTCGCGATCGTAGCGGGCACGCGCTACCCGCAGAAACTGGCCGGGATCATGGGACTGTCGTGCTACCTGCTGCTCGCCGAGCGCTTCAAGAGCGAGCGCGCGCCGGCCAATGAGGCGACGCCGATCTTTCTCGCACACGGGCTTCAGGATCCGATTGTCGCACCCGTCCTCGGTGAGCATGCGCGCGCCTGGCTCGAGTCGGCAGGCTACGCGGTCGAGTGGCACACCTATCCGATGCCCCACAGCGTCAGCCCGCAGGAAGTCGCGGACATCGCGGCCTGGCTGCGCCGGGTGCTTTAGCCGGTCCGCACCCCGACGGCGTTTGTTACGCCTGTGCCGCAGCCTTCTTCAGATCCGCCACGGCCTGCGTCCGCTGGGCCGCCGCCTGGGACAGGTCGCGCGCGGCGGCGGCGACTGCAGTCTCCGCCTTTGCATTCGCGGCACCAGCGGCTGAGCGCGCGCGCCAGCCCGCAATGAGATCGGCGTGGAAGGCCCGTCTGCCGCCTGCGGCCGCTCCCGTCAGGGCACTTGCGGACGCCTGATCGGCATCGATCGAGGCGATTGCCTTCTCGGCTGCCACGCGATTGGCGCCAGCCGCCGCATCCGCCGCCTGCGCGCGCGCCTTGTCAGCCTTCGCGGCAGCTTCCGCCGCCGCGGTCACCTGGCCATCGAGCTGCGCCAGGTGCGCATCCTTGCTCGCGGCCTGGATTTGCCGGTAGGCGCCCAACACGCGTCCGAATGCCGCCAGCTCGTCGTTGCTCGCCTTCGCGCGTGCGCCGGCGGCCGCAGCCTGATCGTTAGCGGCTTTCCTCAGATCGGAGTTGGCCGCGGTGACCTGCGCTGCCGCGGCATTGAGCTGCGCGACGCTCGCCGTTGGCGAGTTGAGGATGGCCACGGCATCCGCAACCCGATTCTCGGCGGCAGCCTTTGCGTCAGCTGCCGTCTTGAAGTCTGCAGCGGCACGCGCATAGGCTGCGTCGGCGGCCTGTTGGTCGCGAACGGCGTCAGCCCAGTTGGCGAGAGCGATCTTGTCGGCGACCGTTTTTGCGGCGAGCCGCGCGCGCGCCGCTTTCTGCTCCGCCCCGGCCAGCTGCTCGGAAGCCTGTTGGTAGGAGGCCTCGGCGGAAGCATAGGCGTTCTCCGAATTCGCCCGCTGCGTATCAGCCGCCGCCAGTGCCTGCGCCGCCGCGGCGGCGTTGCGGTCAGCAGCAGCCTGCTTCGCATCCTTGGCGGCCGCCGCGCGAGCTGCATAGGCCTTCTGCAGGTCGGCATTCGCACGCGCCATATCCTGCATGGCCCGCACCCTCTGCTGATGCGCGCTCTGAATCAGGCCGTGCGCCCTCGCCTCGGCGGCCTGTGCGGCCTCGAGCTCATTCTGCGCGGCCTGTGTGTCCGCGAGCGCCTGCTGCAGGTTTGCAGCGAACACCACCGCCGACATGGAGAGCGCAAGCGCGCTCAGGCACACGGATAAACGCAAGCTTTGACTGGACATGTGTGTCTCCCTCGAAGGCCATCAGAAGTTGGCCGAGGCTACCACCGCTCGGTTGCGCTGACTGTCAGCGCTCACCGGCGAAGCTTGCGCCGCGGCACCTGTCGCTCGAGTTCAGCCGTGGGGATGCTCGCCGCGCGAGTCGGCGTTGCGTGCCTGACGCTGCGGCTCGGCGCTGCGTGTGGCGTGCTGCTGCGGGCGAGGCTGCGTCGCGTGCGCCGTGCGTTGCTGCGGATGCGACGCCGCTACGTGCGCCGTGCGCTGCTGTGGATGCGATGCCGGCGCAGGCGTCGTGCGCTCCGCGTGGGCCGCTTGCGGCTGCCGGGCTAGACGCTGCTCGGGCCGCGATTGCGCGGCGTGCGCCTCGTGCTGTGGGTGAGCCTCGCGCGGCTGCGGCTGATGCTCCTCGCGCTGCGGGTTGCCGCGCGGCTCGGAACCGCGGGACGGCCCGTGCTGCGGCTGGGATGGGTACCCACCCCGCGCCTGCCCGGCACCGCCGCGCGGCGGCGGGGTGCCCCCGTGTGACGGCGCGAACGAGCTGCCGTGGCCCTGCAGAGATGCCCCACCATGGGTGGCGGTGGCGGCGCCGGCGCCGCGCGCAGCGACTACGCCCTTGCCGGAGAACACTCCGGCGTGCGCGGTGGCGGCGACCGCCGGATGGCCACCGTTGGCCGAGGCCCGCATCGCATTGTCGTGCGAGGCCATGGTCTGGTGCTGCGTCTGCACCTGCGTCGGCGGCGTGTGCGGCTCATTCGCCGCGGCGCGCTCCGCCGCCGTGGGCTGCGCGGTGATGCCGCCCGGGCCGCCGTTGAAGCTGGTGTGATTCACCGTGGTGTTGTTCACCACGGTGGTGTTGTAGACGTTGGTGATGTGGGTCGTCGATACGTTGGTCACGGAGCGGTTGTAGTAGAGCTGTCCGCCCCGCCACTCGCCGCCGCCGAATCCCACGCCGCCGTAGCCGAAACCGTAGTTGACCCCGCCGTAGAAGCCGACGTGCGGGCCCCAGTAGCCGCCGTGCCAGGCGTAGACCCCGCCCGACCAGCCCCAGTATCCGGGCGTCCACAGGAGCCCGACCGGCGCCAGCACCCAGGTCCCGGGCACCCAGTAGTAGCTGCCGTCCCACGCCCAGTAGCCGGGCGTCCAGACGTAGCCCGGCCCCGGGAGCGGCGGCTGCACGTACACCGGCAGCACCGGCGGGGCGATGGTCACGGAGACGAAGATGCCCGCCTCCGCGACGAGCGGCAGCGCCACCAGTAACAGCGTGGCGATGAGTCCGCGGATGAGATTGCGCATGACGAGCCTCCTCGGGAGGGACCTTGGGCGGTGGACGCTGAACGGGGCCTGAACTTGCGCGGCGCCGATACTGCGAGTCCCTGGTCAGCTGCAACGCGCCCTGCGTGCGGTGGTTGACGGTCCGCTGGCGCTGTGAGCCGCTAGAACCAACTATAGTTGAAACTGATGCTGACACGCTCCACGGCGCTGCCGTTGGGTGGCACCTCGTGCCGCAGCCAGCTCTCGAACAGCATGAGGCTGCCGGTGTGCGCCTTAAGCACCACCCACGGCGAGCGCGTGCGGCGAGCGCGCGCGCGGCGTGGCGGCGCGGCCATGTAGCGCTCGAGCCGCGGGTCTTCCAACTTGAGGCCGGAGGCATTCGGCGGCGCCGATACGTAGTAAGTGCCGCTCAGTGTCGACAGCGGGTGCAGGTGCAGCCCGTGGCTGCCGCCGCGGCCCATGATGTTGACCCAGCAGTCGGTCATGGCGAGCGCTCGGCCGGTGAGATCGAACTCGAGCGTGCGGGCGAAGCGCGCCACATGAGCATCGAGCGCGCGCGCGAGCGTGGCGAAGGTCGGCGACAGCTCGTGCATGCGGTTGACGGAGCCGTAGGAGGTATAGCCGCCGGCGTAGTTGCGCGCCGACCAGCGCCGGCCCGCGGCATCGTCGGCCCGCAGCTGCCGGCACTCGCCCAACAGGCGGGCATTGAGTGTGGTGAGCCCGCGCCCGCGCAGCCGTCCGGTATAGATGAGCGTCGGAAAGAGCGCCTGCGTCGTCATGGGCGTTGCGCAGTATGCGCACCGTACCCGGCGTGGTCTATGATCGGCGCGCATGGCCGTATCCACCGTAGCCCCTTGCCCCGCCGGCGACTCCGCCTCAGCCGCGACCGCGATCGACACCGTGCCGCACTGGATCGGCGGACGCGTCGTGCGTGGCTCGGGAGCGCTGCTCGATGTATTCAATCCGGCGAGCGGCAAAGTCGCGCGGCGTGTCGCGCTTGCGACTGCCGATGAGGTGCGTGCGGCGGTGGTGAGTGCACGCGGCTCCTGGCCGGCGTGGGCGGATACCCCGCCGGTACGCCGCGCGCGCGTGCTGGCAAAGTTTCTGACTCTCCTCAACCGCGACCGCGATGCCCTCGCTGCGCTGATCACCGCCGAGCACGGCAAGGTGTTCACGGATGCGCAGGGCGAGGTGACGCGCGGTATCGAGATCGTGGAGTTCGCGTGCGGCATCCCGCAGCTGCTGAAGGGCGACTTCACCGACCAGGTATCGACCGGGATCGACAACTGGACGCTGCGCCAGCCGCTCGGCGTCGTGGCGGGCGTCACGCCGTTCAACTTCCCGTGCATGGTGCCGTGCTGGATGTTTCCGCTCGCCATTGCCTGCGGCAACACTTTCGTGCTCAAGCCCAGCGAGCGCGACCCGTCGGCCGCCGTGCGGCTCGGCGAGCTGCTCGCCGAGGCCGGCCTGCCGGCGGGCGTCTTCAACGTCGTGCAGGGCGATGGCCAGGCGGTTGATGCGCTGCTGCGGGATCCGGACGTGAAGGCGCTCAGCTTCGTCGGCTCAACGCCGATCGCCCACTCGATCTACCAGCGCGGCGCGCAGCACGCCAAGCGCGTGCAGGCGCTCGGCGGCGCGAAGAATCACATGGTGGTAATGCCGGACGCCGACCTCGAGCAGGCGGTCGATGCGCTGATCGGCGCGGCCTACGGCTCCGCGGGCGAGCGCTGCATGGCGATCTCGGTGGCGGTGCTGGTGGGCGAGGTCGCCGAGCAGATCATGCCGCAGCTCGCCGAGCGCGCGCGGGCGCTGCAGATCGCAGATGGCATGCAACCCGAGGCCGAGATGGGCCCGGTGATCAACGCCGCGGCGCTCGAGCGCATCCGCGGCTACATCGCCGACGGCACGGCGGCGGGCGCCGAGCTCGTGGTCGACGGACGCCTCGATCAGAGCGGCAGACCCTTCAGCGTCGCCGGCCAGGAGCGCGGCTTCTGGCTGGGAGCGACGCTCTTCGACCGGGTGACGCCTGCGATGCGCATCTACCAGGAGGAGATCTTCGGCCCGGTGCTGTGCTGCGTGCGCGTGCCGGACTTCGCCGCCGCCGTCGAGCTCGTCAACTCCCACCCGCTCGCCAACGGCGTCGCCTGCTATACCCGCGACGGGCACGTGGCGCGCGAGTTCGGCCGCCGCATCCAGGTCGGCATGGTGGGCATCAACGTGCCCATCCCCGTGCCGATGGCGTGGCACGGTTTCGGCGGCTGGAAGGGCAGCATCTTCGGCGACACGCACGCCTACGGCGAGGAGGGTGTGCGCTTCTACACGCGCCAGAAGTCCATCATGGAGCGCTGGCCGGAGTCGACGCCCAAGGGCCCCGAGTTCGCGATGCCGACGGCGAAATAGGACTCGCGCCCATCCGATTTGCGTGCCTGCTCGGTGCCTGCTTAGCCTGCGGCGCGCCGCTCGCGCTCGCCGAGCCGCTCAATCTGTACCTCGGCACGGGGCTCGGCTACGCCACCGTGCAGCAGACGTTCGTGCCGGTTACGGTCGTCGAGCATCCGCTCGGCTGGAAGCTGTTTGGCGGCTGGCGGCCGATCGAGATGCTCGGCGCCGAGGTCGAGTATGTCGACCTCGGGAGCAGGAGTAACGCGATCGCCTACGCCGAGGGCGGCGTGCAGCAGTACGTGAGCGCGAGTGCAGCCGCGGCGTTCGCGGTTGGCTACCTGCCCCAACCGCTGCCGTATCTCGATCTGTACGGCAAGCTGGGCGTCGCGAGCCTGCGGATCGAGGCCGGACAGCCGTTCGTATGTCAGCCCGGGGCTTTCTGCCCGGCGAGCTACCTCACCCCGCCCAGCTACGCGGATTCCGGTCGCGCGCGCTTCGCCTACGGCGCCGGTGTGCAGACAAAGGTCGGCGCGGAGGTCGTGCGGCTCGAGTACCAGGGCTTCAGCACCTCGGGAGGCGACCAGAGCCTGCTGTCGCTCGACGTCGCGTTCAATTTCTGACGGCAGGGTTGCCGCAAAGCTAGCCCACCTTCTCGAGCCGCGGCTTCTTCGCAGCCGCGAACTGCTGCTCCTCGGTACTGCCAGCGAGCGCGGTTATCGAGGAGTGGCCGCCGCTCACCACCTGGGTGACGGCATCGAAATAACCGGCACCGACCTCGCGCTGGTGCTTGGTCGCGGTATAGCCGGCGCTCTCGGCGGCAAACTCCGCCTGCTGCAGTGCCACGTAGGCGGTCATCTGCTGCGCCTTGTAGGCGCGCGCCAGGTCGAACATCGAGTAGTTGAGCGCGTGGAAGCCGGCGAGCGTAATGAACTGGAAGCGATAGCCCATGGCGCCGAGCTCGCGCTGGAAGCGCGCGATCTGCGCATCATCGAGCTTGCGTTTCCAGTTGAAGGACGGTGAGCAGTTGTAGGCCAGCATCTTGTCCGGGAAGCGCGCGTGCACTCCTTCGGCGAACTCGCGCGCCTCATCCAGATCGGGCTTCGCGGTCTCGCACCAGACGAGATCGACGTAGGGCGCATAGGCGCAGCCGCGCGCAATGGCCGCCTCGAGTCCCGCCTTCACGGTGTAGAAGCCTTCCGCGGTACGGCCGCGGGACTTGTCGATGAACGGCTGGTCGCGCTCATCGACGTCCGAGGTGAGCAGCGTCGCCCCCTCGGCGTCGGTGCGCGCGATCAGCACCGTCGGCACGTTGCAGACATCGGCGGCGAGGCGCGCGCCGATCAGCTTCGCCACCGCCTCCTGGGTCGGCACCAGCACCTTGCCGCCCATGTGGCCGCACTTCTTCGCCGAGGACAACTGGTCCTCGAAGTGCACGCCGGCAGCTCCCGCATCGATCATCTGCTTCATCAGCTCAAACGCGTTGAGCACGCCGCCGAAACCGGCCTCGGCATCCGCCACGATCGGCTTCAGCCAGTCGATCGAGTCATCCCCCTCGGCGTGCTGGATCTCATCGGCGCGGCGCAGCGTATTGTTTAACTTGCGCACCACCGAGGGCACCGAGTCGGCCGGGTAGAGCGACTGGTCCGGATACATCTCGCCGGCGAGATTGGCATCGCCCGCGACCTGCCAGCCGGACAGGTAGATTGCATCGAGTCCGGCGCGCACCTGCTGCATCGCCTGGTTGCCGGTGAGCGCGCCGAGTGCGTTGACGAACGGCCGCTCGGTCATGTAGCGCCACAGCTTCTCGGCCGTGAGCCGCGCGATCGAATGCTCCACCGCAATCGTGCCGCGCAGGCGCACCACGGCGGCGGCGTCGTAGCCGCGCTCGATGCCGCGCCAGCGCGGCTGCTCGCGCCACGCGCGCTGCAACTCCTCGGCGGCGGGCAGCGATCGGGGAAGCTGGGTGATGGTGCTGTCGCTCATGATGGTCGGGTCTCCGTGTGTACCTGGACGCTCAGCCGAGCAGCTCGTAGGCCGGCAGCGTCAGGAATTCATCGAAACTCTCGGATTTGATCATCTGCTCGAGGAGGCGCGCCGCGGTCGGGAACACGCCCTGGGTGAGGCGCTTGGCGCCCACCTCGCCGTGGATGCGGTCGAGCTCCGCGCCGAGCAGCCGATCGAAGCGCGCCACGGTCAGCTGCGCGCCATCGGCAGTGCGCGCGCCGTGGCGCAGGCACTGCCACAGCTGCGCGCGGCAGATTTCCGCGGTGGCCGCATCCTCCATCAGGTGATAGAGCGGCACGCAGCCGTTGCCGCGCAGCCATGACTCCAGATACTGCACGGCGACGCGGATGTTGGCGCGCAGGCCCTCCTCGGTGACCGCGCCCTCCGGCACCATGAGCAGGTCACGCGCCGTGACCGCGACGTCCGCGCGCAGCACGTCGAGCTGATTGGGCCCCGGCATCACGGCGTCGAACGGCTCGCGAGCGACGCTCGCCAGTCCCGGGTGCGCGATCCAGGTGCCGTCGTGCCCGGCACGCGCCTCGCGCAGTTTGTCGGCGCGCACGCGCGCCATCGCCTGCTCATTCGCCGCCGCATCGTCGCGGATCGGAATCTGCGCTGCCATGCCGCCCATGGCGTGCGCGCCGCGGCGGTGGCAGGTGTGGATCAGCAGATCCACGTAGCAGCGCAGGAAATGCCGCTCCATGGTGACGCTCGCCCGATCGGGCAGCAGGAAGTCCGGGCGGTTCCGGAACTTCTTGATGAAGCTGAAGATGTAATCCCAGCGGCCGCAGTTGAGCCCCGCGGAGTGCTCGCGCAGCTCGTAGAGGATTTCGTCCATCTCGAAGGCGGCGAGAATGGTCTCGATGAGCACCGTCGCCTTGATGGTGCCGCGCGGCAGTCCGAGTGCATCCTGCGCGGCGAGGAACACATCGTTCCACAGCCGCGCCTCGAGATGGCTCTCGAGCTTCGGCAGGTAGAGGTAGGGCCCGGTGCCCTGTGCGGCGAGCGCCGCGTGGTTGTTGGCCACGTACAGCGCAAAGTCGAACAATGCCCCGGAGACGACCTCGCCGTTGATGCGCACGTGCTTCTCGGGCAGATGCCAGCCGCGCGGGCGCACGATCAGCGTCGCGGTGCGCTCACCGAGCCGGTACACCTTGCCGGTGGCGGCGTCCTGGTAGCTGATGGTGCGCCGCACGGCATCCGCGAGGTTCACCTGGCCGGCGATCAGGTTCTCCCAGCTCGGAGTGCACGAGTCCTCGAAGTCCGCCATGAAGGCGCGCACCGGCGCATTGAGCGCGTTGATGATCATCTTGCGATCGACGGGGCCGGTGATCTCGACGCGGCGATCGGCGAGATCGGCGGGCACCGGCGCGACGCGCCAGTCGCCAGCCCGGACCTCGGCGGTGCTGTCGAGGAAGCCGGGCAACGCCCCCTCATCGAACTGCCCCTGGCGGCGGGCGCGCTCGGCGAGCAGCTCGAGACGTCGCGGGTTGAAGCGCCGGTGCAGGCTCGCCAGCAGCTGCAGCGCCAGCGGCGTCAGCACCTCGGTGCCGCGCTCGATGGGCGCTCCCAGGATCTCGACCCGGGGACCGTTGGGCTCGCGGGAATAGACCCGCTGTTCGGCGCTCGTCTGCATTACGACCCAGCATAGCGTGTCGCTGCATAAATTTGACTACAGAAACTTCACACTGTTAATTTCACAAGCTCGCCAATTTGGCGTCGGTGGGCTCCTACGGATTGAACTTATGGCGGAGCTGGAGCGCCGCGGTCATTTTCTCGGCACCAAATTACGCAGCCTGCGCAAGCGCAACGGATTGACGCTCGAGGAGCTGTCGGCGCGCTGTATCCAGCGCGACGCCGACATTGCCCCCTCGGTGTCCTACCTCAGCATGATCGAGAGCGGTAAGCGCCTGCCCTCGCAGGCGCTGCTGGGCCTCTTGGCCGCGGTCTTCCAGCGCTCGCCCGCCTGGTTTCTCGATGAGAGCAGCGAACCTGAGCCGGCGGCGCCGGCGGCGGGCACGGGTGGTGCGGCGCGCATGCCCTTCGAGCCGGCGTTCCTCTTCTCCAGGAACCTCCTGCAGTCGGCGATCCCGGAGCTGCTCGCGCAGACCGGCACCAGCGGCCGGCAGTTCGCTCACCTCCTGATCCGCTCCCACCAGGAGATGTCGCACAACGACTTCCCCGACCTCGAGCGCGCGGCCGAGCAGGTCGGCGAGCGGCGCTTCCCGCTCGGCGTCGAGGACCTGACGCGCCTGTGCCGCCGTCACGGGCTCGAGATCCGCTGGTTCGACCGGAAGCCGGTGCTGGCACGCGACAAGGATCGCGAGGTACGCAGCATGGTGCGCTCGTTCTTCGAGCCGCCGGGAATCGTGTATGCCAACCGCGCCCTGCAGTCGGACACGGCGCGCCTGAAGTTCGACCTCGCCGCGCACATCGCCCACAAGGTGCTGCACGGGGGCGACGGGCTGAAGTCGCCGCACGCCACCGGCGGGGAGATGGGCGGCAGCCCCGAGGGCGGCTCGGGGGCCGGCGGGCTCGAGCCGCAGGACGTGCTGCACGCCTGGCGCGACTTCGAGTGCAGCTTCTTCGCCGGCGCGCTGCTCGCCCCAAGGGTGCCTTTCCGGCGCTTTCTGGCGCGCGAGCGCCATCGGGTCGAGGCCGGACAGAAGCTCGACCTGACCCCGGCGGTCGTGATGCGACGCATGACCAAGGTATCGCCCTACCCGTACTGGCATTTTTTCGACGCCTATCCGCCCGGCTACCTGCGGGCGGTGTATCGCGGCAACGGCATCCCCCTCCCCTGGGGCAACCTCGCGCAGGTGAGCGACCCGTGCCCCCACTGGGCGGTGTTCCGCATGATCGACGGCGAGCATGGCGAGTCGGGCTCGCAGATCTCGGTGCTGCGCGACGGGGAACATTCACTCCTCTACTGCTGCCACTCGGTGCGTGTGCGCGACATGGCCGGTAACCCTCACGTGCTCTCGGTAGGCGTCGACCTGGTGCCGGCGCTTGCGGCCAATGGCGTCGACAGCGCGGCCACGGTGGGCGCGATCCTGCGCGAGTGCCTGCACCGCCGCGGCGAGGCGCGCATCCCCAAGGAGGCCGCACAGTCCCTCGGCGTGCTGGCGCAGGTGCTGAACATCGCCTGGATCGACGATGCGCTCGGCTCGCCCGCCCGGCTCATCTGTCCGCGCAGCAACCGCTGTCCGCGGCCCGAGCGCTGCGAGGCGGCACGGCCGTCGCGCGCCCGCGAAATCGCCGAGGTGCGCGAGGAGATCCTCGGGCGCGAGGGCTGATGGCATGATGGGGGCCGCCAGTTTCGAGAAAGGACGCCATGACCGCCCCGCTCCGTGCCTGCCGCCGCGTCCGCGGCGTGCTCACGATCCTGACGCTCTTGGCGGGCGCCGCGCTCGCGCCGCAGCCACCGGCGTGCGCCGGCGAGGACGCCACGGTACTCGGCGCCGAGCGCACCGCAGTCGAGGCGTGGCGTACGGCGCGCCGCGACAGCCTGATGAGCGACACGGGCTGGCTGACGCTCATCGGACTCTTCTGGCTCAAGCAGGGCGATAACAGCTTCGGCCGCGCGCGCGGCAACGCACTCGCTCTCGATAACGCGGCGCTCGCCGACAGCGCGGGCACCTTCGTGGTGAGCGGGGAGCAGGTGCGCTTCATCGCGGCGCCTGCAAGCGGCATCACACACGACGGCCATCCCGTCACGACTCTCGACCTGGCCGCCGACACCAGCGGCCATCCGACGGTGCTCGAAAGCGGCTCGCTGCGCTTCTACGTCATCGGGCGCGCCGGCAACCTCGGCGTGCGGGTGCGCGACCTCAACAACCCGCACCGCACCGGGTTCCGCGGCCTCGAGTACTTCCCGGTGAGCACCGACTGGGTGGTGAATGCCCGCTTCGAGCGCTACCCGGCGGCGCATACGCTCAGGATCATGAACATCCTCGGCATGGAGGTCGACATGCAGTGCCCGGGCGCGGTGGTGTTCAGCCGCGACGGCCGCGAGTGGCGGCTCGACACAGTGTTAGAGGCGCCCGACGACAAAGAGCTCTTCATCATGTTCGCCGACGGCACGAGTGGCAACGAGACCTATGGCGGCGGGCGCTTTCTCTACATCCCGATTCCGCAGGGCGGCACCGTGGCGGTGGACTTCAACAAGGCCTACAACCCGCCGTGCGCACTCAATGAGTTCGCCACCTGCCCGCTGCCCCCGCCGCAGAACCGGCTGCGGCTGCGCATCACGGCGGGCGAGAAGAAATACGCCGGCGGCCCCGAGCATCACCTCTGAGGCGCCGGATAGCCAGACTAGCGGCCGGCGCGAACGCTGGCGGCGATTTCCACCGATAAACCTACGGCTCGCGGCGCCGCTCGATGCGCCGCTCCTCGACGTGTTGCGCGATACGCCGCCGCGCGCCGGGGGCGATCGCGGCGAGCGCCACGTGCGCGCGGAAAGGCGCTGCGGCGCTCTCGCTGAGCGCGGCCGCAGGAGCGGCCGGAAATCCCATGAAGGCGTCGCTGCGCACTGCGGTGCCGGCGTCGGTCTGCGCGTAGAGCGGCAAGATTCCGGCCGCCCCCGACAGCGCCTCGTAATCGCCGACGAACAGCCCGCCCGAGTCGGGTGCGTTATCCATGTCGAACGGCCCCGACAGGTGGCTCTCGCTGAAGGTGCTGCCGTCGCTCGAGGTGACGATCCAGGCGTCCGCGAGCAGCGCGCCGAGCGGCGCATTCGTGTCGTTGCGCAGGTCATAGTAGGTAATCGTGACGGCGCCGCTCGGCTGCACGTGAATCGTCGGCGTAAAGGCCTGCGCGCTGGCGTCACCGTTCACCTCGATGGGCGCCGACCAGGTCATGCCGGCATCGCTCGACTCTGTCATCGCGATGCCATCGTGGTTGCCGCCCGAGAAGCGTGAGTCCTGCCAGGCGACGTACACGACCCCGGCGGGACCGACACTCACGGAGACGATATCGGCGCCGTCGCGCACGCCCTGGCCGGTGCGCGGATCGGCGGTGCCGAGCGGTTCGAGCTGCGCGATCGTGATCGGCTCGGACCAGTTCGTCCCGTGATCGAGGGACTGCACCAGGCGCGCCAGCGCCGTGGTCTGCCCCTCGGCGTTGGTGTCGAGCTCGGTGAACACATCGAGCACCACGTCCCCCGGAAGCACCACCACCTGGTTGCCGAGCGTCTGATTGCCGGGGCCCGGATCGTAGATGTTGCGGGCCGCCGCCCAGGTCACTCCGGCATCGGCCGTGACGGCGAAGTAGCTCGGGCCGGCGGAGGCACCGCTCAGGCGGTCCCAGACGACGTAGACGTAGTCCGAGTCGGTCGAATCGGCGGTGATCGAGCCTTTGTCGTCGAAGAACTGATCGCCATCCTGGACGACCGCGACCGGTGGGCTCCAGGTGAGACCGCCGTCCTGCGAGCTCGCCACCAGCATGGCGCTCGAGGAGCCGGCGAGCAGCGCGCCGCCGCTGAAGGACAGCGACAGTGCGTAGGCCACCCCGCTCGGGGAGGCCGTGAGCCATACGTCGCTCGCGCGCGGATAGTTGCCGGCGTTAGCGCTGCCGCCACCGGTGCAGAGCGAGAACGCGGCGTTGCTGAGCGTCCAGCTCTTACCGCCGTCGAAGGAGGCGGCGAGATTCAGGCCCTGGGCGCCGCCGCTCGACCAGCGGTTCTGCTGCCAGCCGGCGATCAGGTTCATGGGGTTGGTGGGATTGACGACGAACGAGGGCTCGGCCGTGGTGTTGGTGTAGAGCGTGCCGCTTCCCCCGCCGCCGTCGCATCCCGCAGCGAAGGTCGAGACCTTCGACAGCTGCACGAGCGTGGTCGAGGTGTAGGGAGGTGGCTGCGGGCCCGTGCCCCCACCGCCGCCACCGCTGCCGCAGGCCACCGCCAGCAGCGCCAGAACGCCCGGCAGCGCGGCTCGCGCCTGCATCAACTGCCGATGAAGATCGTGGCCGGGTGCTCGAGGCACTCTTTCAGCGCCTGGATCATCGCCGCGGCGTCGTAACCATCGACGAAGCGATGATCGAAGGATGAGGACAGGTTCATGGTGAGGCGGATCGCGATCGCGCCATCGCGCACTACCGGACGCTCGATCGAGCGGTTCACCCCGACGATCGCCACCTCGGGTGCGTTGATGATCGGCGTGCTGGCGATGCCGCCGAGCTTGCCGAGGCTGGTGATAGTAATGGTCGAGCCGCTCAATTCCTCACGCGTCGCCTTGTTGGTGCGGGCGGCCTCGCTCACGCGGCGTATCTCGGCGGCGAGCTCCCACAGCGAGCGCTCTCCGGCATCGCGCACCACCGGCACCTTGAGCCCGTCGGGCGTCTGGGTGGCGACGCCGAGATGCACCGCGGCGTAGCGCACGATCACGCCGCGCTCGGCGTCGTAGTGCGCATTGCATTGCGGAAAGTCGCGCAGCACCCGCACCAGCGCCAGGCCGAGGAACGGCAGGTAGGTGAGGCCCGGGGAGCCGCGCTCGAGCTTGCCGTTCAGATGCCGGCGCAGCGCTTCGAGCTCGGTGATGTCGAGCTCCTCCACGTAGGCGAAGTGCGGGATGTTGCGCTTCGCCTCGCTCATGCGCTGCGCGATCAGCCGGCGCAGGCCGATGACCTTGATCTCCTCGGTGGCGGCGGCGGTGCGCGGCGCCGGACGCGCAGGCGTCACCGCCCGCGGCGCCGTGCGCAGCGGCACGGCGGCCCGCTCCGCGCCGCGCGCCAGGTAGGCGTCCAGATCCTTGGCGACGATGCGCCCGCTCGGACCCGAGCCGGCCAGCTGTGTGAGGTCGACGCCCGCCTCGTGCGCGCGGCGGCGGATCGCGGGCGATGTGGCGACGCGGCTGGCGCGCGCGGCGATCACGGCCGGCGCCTCGGGCGCACCGCCCGCGCCGTTGCCGGAGGTGGCCGCACGCAGTGGTGCGGCAGCCGGGGCAGCGGCGGCAGGCGTGGCGGGCAGCGCCGCAGGCGCAGCGGCGGCTGCCTGCGCCCGCGGCTCGGTCTCGAGCACCAGCAGCGGCGCGCCGACCGGCACCATGTCGCCGGGCTCGCCGGTCGTCGACACCACTCGTCCGGCCACCGGTGCGGGCACCTCCACGGCGGCTTTCTCCGTCATCACCTCGACCACCACGTCGTCTTCGGCCACGGTGTCGCCCGGCTTCACGCGCCAGCCGACGATCTCGGCCTGCACCGTGCCTTCGCCGAGATCGGGCAGCTTGAAGACGTACTGGCTCATGCCGCCTCCGTCACCTGTCTGAGGGCAAGGGCGATGCGCTCCTGCCCGGGGAAGTAGTCCCATTCGAAGGCATGCGGGTACGGTGTGTCCCAGCCCGTCACCCGCAGCACCGGCGCCTCGAGGCTCCAGAAGCAGTGCTCCTGCACCGTGGCCACGAGCTCCGCCCCATAGCCGCTGAAGCGGGTCGCCTCGTGCACCACGATACACCGCCCGGTCCGGCACACGGAGGTGCACACGGTGTCGACATCGAGTGGCGCCATGGTGCGCACGTCGATGATCTCGGCATCGACGCCTGCCACGCGCACCGCCGCCTCCGCGACGTGCACCATGGTGCCGTAGGTGAGCACCGTCACGTCGTCCCCGGGGCGCACCACCTCGGCGCGGCCGATCGGCACGGTGTAGTGGCCCTCGGGAACCTCGCCGCGCGGGTGTGCGCTCCACGGGACCGCCGGCTTGTGCGGGTCGCCGTCAAAGGGCCCGTTGTAGATGCGCTTCGGCTCGAAGAACACCACCGGATCGTCACCCTCGATCGAGCTGATGAGGAGTCCCTTCGCGTCGTAGGGGTTGGACGGCATCACGACCTTGATGCCGCAGACGTGGGTAAAGATCGCCTCCGGACTCTGCGAGTGCGTCTGCCCGCCACGGATACCACCGCCACAGGGTGTACGGATGGTGACCGGCGCGGAGAAGTCACCCGCCGAGCGGTAGCGCAGCCGCGCCAGCTCACTCACCACCTGATCGTAAGCGGGGTAGATGTAGTCGGCGAACTGGATCTCAGCCACCGGCTTCAGGCCGTTCACCCCCATGCCGATGGCGGCGGCGATGATGCCGCCCTCGGCGATCGGGGTATCGAGCACCCGGTGCTCGCCATACTTGCGCTGCAGTCCGTCGGTCACGCGGAACACGCCGCCGAAGTAACCGATGTCCTCGCCGAGAACGACCACGCGCGGATCGCGCTCGAGCATCACGTCCATGGCGGAGTTGAGCGCCTGGACCATGTTCATGCGTGCCATGGGTTCAGGCCTTGCGGGCGGCGGGCGGTGCCGGGCTCGCGGCGGCGCCGGCCTCCCGCTGCGCCGCGCGCAACGCGCGCAGCTCGTTCTGCTGCGCCTTGAGGTTCGGCGGCATGTCCTTCAGGACGTCCTCGAACATCGTCAGCGGATCGAGCGCCGGGCCGCCGGTGAGCGTGCCGTAGCTCTCGGCCTCCTTCCAGCAGGCGCTGACATGCGCCTCGAGCTCCTTCTCGAGCCGCGCGTGGCGCTCCTCGGACCACTCGCCGAGTGCGATCAGATGCTGCTTGAGGCGCGTGATCGGATCGCCGAGCGGCCATGCGCGCCACTCGTCCTTGGGGCGGTACTTCGACGGATCGTCGCTGGTCGAATGCGCACCGGCCCGATAGGTGACGAGCTCGACCAGCGTCGGGCCGCCGCTCTGGCGCGCGCGCTGCGCGGCCCACTGCGTGACCGCATAGACCGCGAGGAAGTCGTTGCCGTCGACGCGAATCCCCGGCATGCCGTAGCCCGGTCCGCGCTGCGCGAAGGTGCGATGCTCGCCGCCGGCGAAGCCCTGGAACGTGGAGATAGCCCACTGGTTGTTGACCAGATTGAGGATCACCGGCGCCTGGTACACCGCCGCGAACGTCATGGCGTAGTGAAAGTCCGCCTCGGCGCTCGAGCCTTCGCCGAGCCAGCTCGCGGCGATGCGGTCCTCGCCCTTGATCGCCGCCGCCATTGCCCAGCCGACTGCCTGCGGGAACTGCGTCGCGAGATTGCCGGAGATCGTAAAGATGTTGCCCGCGCCCCAGTGGTACATGATCGGCATCTGCCGTCCCTTGCACATGTCGTGCGTGTTGGACAGGCACTGGCACATGAGGTCGACGAGGCTGCGTCCGCGCACCACGTGCAGCCCCTGCTGCCGGTAGGACGGGAACAGCATGTCGGTCGGCCGCAGCGCCATGCCGGCGGCGACTGCGACGGCCTCCTCGCCGGTCGACTTCATATAGAAGGAGGTGCGGCCCTGGCGCTGGATCTTCTGCATGCGATCGTCGAACACGCGCGTGAGCAGCATGTGACGCAGGCCGACCTGCAGCTCCTGCGCCTCGAGGTGCGGGTCCCACTGTCCGACCGCGCGGTGCTCCTCGTCGAGCACCCGCACCATCTCGAGCGACAGGGCCTCCATGTCGCGCGCCGCGGTGGTGACGTCCGGCCGCATCACGGCGCCCGCCGGCGAGATCTGCACGTAGCTGAAGTCGGGCTCCTGTCCGGGGCGTGCCGGTGGAGCGGGAACGTGCAGGCGCGAGCGTGGAGTCATGACGGGTTGTCAGTGCGTTCCGATTGCGGTTGCCGGGATTACTGCGGCAGGATTGTAATCGCCCCACATCGTCAACACTACGAGTGAGGCACGCATGAAGCCGAGAGCGACCTTCCGGGGCGTCGTGCTGCGCGGGCCGCAGGCCCGGCCCTCGCCGCCGCCGGCGGCGACCGGTACCAGCGGGCCGGCGCGCGTGCGGGTGGGGCGCGAGGTCGCCGGTCGCGGCGGCAAGGGCGTATCGGTGATCCGTGGACTGCCGCTCGGGCAAGAGGCGCTCGAGGAGCTGGCGGCACGCCTGAAGCGCCTGTGCGGCGCGGGTGGCGCAGTGCGCGACGGCGCAATCGAGATCCAGGGTGAGCACCGCGACCGGCTGGTGGCGGAGCTGCTGAAGCTCGGTTACGAAGCGAAACGCGCCGGCGGCTGAGCCGGGCGGACCCGGGCGTCACCCGTCGGCGCAGTGGTAAGCGCCTGCGATCCTTGCTATATGACTAGTGGAGCAGACAGTGGCGGGATCCGACATGAACTACGACCCCCAGACGGGACCTGCGAGCCGCAACGGTCAGGCGCTGCTCTTTGCGCGCAATTTCTTCCGCCACCCCTTGATGCTCGGCTCGATCGTGCCGAGCTCGCGGTTCCTCATCCGTGAGCTGCTGGCCCCGATCGACTGGAGCCGCGCGCGGGTCATCGTCGAGTACGGGCCTGGGGTCGGGGGCATCACCGCCGAGGTGCTGCGACGCATGCCGGCCGATGGGGTGCTGATCGCCATCGAGATGAATCCGGACTTCGTGAGCTACCTGCGCAGCGCTTTCAGCGACCCGCGGCTGCACGTCGTGGCGGGCTCGGCCGAATCGGTCGAGGAGATCCTGCACCGCTGCGGCCAGGCACACGCCGACTACATCATCTCCGGCATCCCCTTCAGCACCATCCCGGCGCCGCTGCGCGAGCGGATCCTGCGCCGCACCCGCGCGGCGCTGGCGCCGGGGGGCGCGTTCCTGGTGTACCAGTTCACGACCCGCGTGTTCCCGGATCTGAAGCGAGTGTTCGGCTACGTGGGGCGCAAGTTCGAGCCGCTCAACGTACTGCCGGCGCACCTGTTCATCTGCCAGCCGCAGGCAGCCTGAGAAGCACCCGCGCCCGCTACTGCGCGCGCAGGGTGCGCAGCAGCTCCGGGCCGAAATAGCCGGGCGGGATCGTGCCCTGCTTCATGAGCTCGAGATGGAAGCGCTGCGCTGAGTAGCGCGTGCCGATCTCAAGTTGCGCGCGCCGCCGCAGCGACAGGATCTGCTCCTTGCCTACCCGATAGGTGATCGCCTGGGTCGGCCAGCGCGCGTAGCGTGTGATCGCCGCGCGCGCGGCGCTGCAGCTCGCCTGCTTGAGGTCGGACTTGAGGCTCGAGGGGTCCTGACACGAGCCGGGCAGGAAATCGACCACCTCGGAGAGCAGCGTCACCGCCTCATCGAAACTCAGGCGCCCGGTGTGGATCCCGGTGTCGATGCGCAGGCGCAGGTCACGCAGCAGCTTGCCGCGCAGCTCATACAGCCGCTCCTCGGGCGTGTAGAACCCGTGCGGCGCGCCGGCCGCCGGCTCCGCCAGCAACGCCTCCGAATAAAGCGCCCAGCCCTCAGTGGCCATGGAGTCCTGCCACATCGATGAGGAATCCTCGACGGCACCCGGCAGCAGCCAGCGAATCGGCGAGATCGAGGCGCGGTACTGCGTCATGACCTTGAAGTCCCAGTCGTGCCCGGGGAAGCCCTCGTGCGCGGCGGTATCGGGTATCGAGGCGTAGCAATGCTGCGCACGCAGCGCCGCCGCGTCATCGCCGGTCGGCGTTATGTAGAAACGCCCGACACCGGTCTGCTTGAACGGCGGCGCCGGGTAATAACCACCGGCCGGGAGCGAGGCGCGCAGCGGCGGCGGTGTCGGCAGCACCTCGAGGCGGTAATCCGCCGGTACCACGAAGAGGCCGGTGGTACGGGCGTAGCCGACCAGCCGCGCGCCCGTGCGCCGATACGCCTCGAGCATCTCGGCATCGCTCTGCGGCGCCTCGCGACTCAGCTGCTCGAACACCGTCCGCACGGTCGCCGGGCCCCCGCCCGCCGGCCCCCAGCGGTGACTCCCGGCAATCTGCCGCGCGAGCACGATCATCTCGGCGCGAGTCGCCTCGACGGCCGGCCAGGACTCGGCATACAGCTCGGCCGCGGTACTGGTGAGGTGCAGGTTGTGCCGCAGCGCCCAGTCGTACTCCGCCTCGCCGAGCGCAAAGCGGCCGGCGCGGTACTCGCTCCGGAGAGCGAGCCCGCCGCCGCCGGCCTCGAAGAAGGTGGCGGTGATGAAGGCGTTCAGATGACGGTAGGCATCCGCCGCGGCGCTGCCCGCCGCCTGCAGGTCCTTGAGCAGGCTCTCGCGATGCGGTCCGGTCGCCTCGCCTGCGGCCAGCTGCGGCAAGGTCGCGGAGAAGTAATCGGCGTCCGCCATCGCGGCGGTGAGGCCGTAATCGCGCAGCACCAGGGCATCGGGCGTGTTGTGCGCGCTCACCCCCGCCGCCAGTTGCCCCTCGGCGGTCGCGAGGTACTGAGGTACCGCGCGCACTCGCATGAGCAGCGCCTGCCACTCGGCCTCCGTCCCGCGGGTCGCCGGGCCGGTCGGCGTCATACCCTGGATCTGCCAGTCGACGCCGCGCGCGGGCTCATCGACATAGGAGTCGAGCGAGCTCTGCTGATGTCGGCGCACCGCATGCAGATGCTCGAGAAAGGCGATCTCGGCAAGCGCGACCGAGCGGTCGATGCGCCGCCGCGGCGACAGGGCCGCGGGTGCGAGGACTGCGAAGCGGGCGCGAAACTGCCCGAGCTGCGCGTCCTCGGCGCGAATCGCCTCGGGGGAATAGTCGCGCAGGCGGCCGTCGACGTCGGCGAGCTGCGCATCGAAGGCCGCGCCGCCGAGGTAGGTCGCGACCACCGGGAAGCGCCCGAGGACGTATATCGCGTAGTCGTGCTCGACGACCGCGAAGCGCGTATCCGCCCACGGCCGGTGCTGCACGGGCTGCGCGAGCGGCGCCCGGGGTGGCGCGGCTGGGGCCGCCGGCGCTCCCAGGCTCGCGGGGCCTGCTGCCGTTTGCCCGAGCGCCAGCGCGCCTGCAGCGAGCAGCAACGCGGCCGCCGGTGTCAGGCGCGGGGTTGGCAGTGGCACGGCAGTCGTAACGTCCTGTGAGGCGCGGGGACGGCGCAGCATACGCTGGCCCCACGGGGCGGGCGAAGGCCCCCTGGGTCGTTGACAGCGCGCGCGGCGGGCGAGGATCCTCGGAGCATGATGAGCACACCGTGGCTCCCGACGCGCAGGCACCCGCGGGCCACGCGTAACCTCGACCGATGACGCTGTCGGCCGGCGAACGCGCGCGTTATCAGCGCCACCTCGCGCTCGCCGAGATCGGCGCCGCGGGCCAGGAGAAACTCAAGGCCGCCCGCGTCCTGATCGTCGGCGCCGGCGGGCTCGGATCGCCGGCGGCGCTGTATCTGGCGGCCGCCGGGTGCGGCACTCTCGGGCTCCTCGACTGCGATCGGGTGGAGATTTCGAACCTGCAGCGGCAGGTGCTGTTCGACAGCGACTCGCTCGGGCGCCCGAAAGCCGAAGCCGGCCGCGAGCGCCTCGCGAAGTTGAATCCCGAGATCCGCGTGGTGGCGCACGCCGTGGAGCTGAAGGCCGCCAACGTGCTCGCGCTGTTCGCCGACTACGACCTGGTGCTGGATGGGAGCGACCGGCTGTCGACGCGCTACCTGGTGAACGATGCCTGCGTGATCATGCGGCGCGCGCTGGTGTCGGCCGCCATCCATCGCTTCGAGGGTCAGGTCATGACCTACGTGCCGGGCCTCGGGCCATGCTACCGGTGCCTGTTTCCCCAGGCGGCCGATGGCATGGTGGCCAACTGCGCCGAGGCGGGAGTGCTCGGCGTGCTGCCGGGCGTGCTCGGCACGCTGCAGGCCACGGAGGCCATCAAGCTCATCACCGGCGCCGGCTCACCGCTCTCGGGACGACTGCTCACCTACGACGCGCTCGAGCTGCGCTTCCAAGAGTTTCGCGCGCAGCGCCGCCGCGACTGTGCGGTGTGCGGCGACACCCCGACGATCACCGCGCCGCGCGATCCGCCGCTACCCGAGGATGCATCCATGACACGCGACGACATCCGCCGCCTCACGCCGCAGGCACTGCAGTCCCTGCTCGATCCGGCCGCGGGGCCGCAGCCGCTGCTCATCGACGTGCGCGAGCGCTGGGAGTTCGAGACCGGGCATCTGCCGCAGGCGCTCAACATCCCGGGCAGCGAGCTGCCGCGACGACTTGCGGAGATTGCGCGCGGCGGCGTGCCGGTGTTCATTTGCCGCAGCGGCGGCCGCAGCCTGCGCGCCTGTCAGCTGGCACTCGCCTCCGGTGTGGCCGCGCCGGCGAACCTCGAGGGCGGCATGCTCGCGTGGGCGGAGCAGATCGACCCGACGATGCCCGTTGCCTAGAAATACAGTTAGGCGGCTGTGACTCCCGCGACGCGCTTCCGGCTTTCGTTCTTGGCACTGGTTGCGACCCAGGCCGCGCACTCAGTCGAGGAGTACGTCGGCCACCTTTATGACGTGTTTCCGCCCGCTCGAGCCGTGAGTGGCCTGATCTCCCAGGATCTCGCGCGCGGCTTCGTCATTTTCAATGTCGCGCTCGTAACGTTTGGACTGTGGTGCTTCATTGGGCCGGTACGAGGACAGTGGCACTCCGCAATCCCCCTTGTCTGGTTTTGGGTCGCCATCGAGCTCGTTAATGGAATAGGCCATCCAATTTGGACCGTTGCAGAGCGGCGGTACACGCCTGGCGTGGCCACGGCACCAGTCCTACTCGCGCTTGCGCTGTACTTGGCTTGGCAACTGCGCGCTGGTCGCGCGTCGTCAGCTCCGCCGCCTGGCAATCGTTCGAGGGGGCCGTGATGCGCTTGTGGCTTGGCGCCACGAGCGAGAAATAGGGCGCGCCCGCAGCGCCTTGCCGGCGCGACTGCCCGCTCCCTCAACATCACCGCTGATGCTCGAAAGCGCCTGCTGCGATTTCGGCCCGTTCACTCCGGCAGGCGCGAGCGGGCCAGGCACGGTCCCGTCGGCTTCTCGCTGCTGAGTTCGATGCGACGCTTGAGCACCTCGAGCGCCGCGCGCGGCTCGTCCACGAACTCGAAGAGCTTCAGATCCTCGGCGGCGATCGTGCCGTGGCGTACCAGCGCCTCGAAGTTGACCACTTCCTTCCAGTACGCCGAACCGTACAGCAGCACCGGGATCGAGCGATCGAGCTTACGCGTCTGCGCCAGTGTCAGGATCTCGAACAGCTCATCGAAGGTGCCGAAGCCGCCCGGAAAAGCGACCAGAGCCCGCGCCAGGTAGGCGAACCAGAGCTTGCGCATGAAGAAGTAGTGAAACTCGAAGGACAGGTGCGGGGTGATGTAGGCATTGGGACGCTGTTCCTGCGGCAGCCCGATATTCAGCCCGACGCTGCGTCCGCCGGCCAGCGCCGCACCGCGATTGGCCGCTTCCATGATGCCGGGGCCTCCGCCCGAGCAGACGATCACGCGCTCGCCGCTCAGCGTGCCGCTCCATTCGGTCACCAGTCGGGCGAGCTCGGTCGCCTCGTCCACGTAACGCCCGAGCGCACTGCCGGACCGCAGCCGCGCCGATCCGAAGAACACCACGGTCGCGGTAATGCCTTCCACAGCGAAGGCGCGCAACGGCCACAGATACTCGGAGATGATGCGCACCGGGCGCCCTTCCTCCGAATCGATGAACTTCGGATTGCGATAGGCGAGAGGGGGGCTATGCGCCATGGCTGCCGGCTCCGGAACCGCGGCGCGGTGCCGCGCGAAGCCGCAGTGTCGCAGTTCGCGCTGGAGGCGTCATCCGCGCCCCCGGAGCGGGCGCTCCGTCGCCCGCTCCGGGATGATGCTGCGGGCGGCGCTACGGCCGCGACGCCCATGAGATAGGCTAAGGCCCGCGTGTTGCATCTCCGTGGCAGAAATTTTGCGCGCTTCAGTGCTGCGGTGCTCGCCGTCGGACTCGGTGCCGTCGCGCACGCCGTTGCGCACGCGGCCATCGCCGCCATTCCTACTCCGGCCGATGTGGCGCGCGCCACCGCGGCGGCGCAGCTGCCGCTGCTCGACGCCTCGACCTCACTGCTCGTCGTCGCACCGCACCCGGACGATGAGACGCTGTGCTGCGCCGGGATCATGCAGCGGGTCGCGCACGCGGGCGGTCGTGTGAGCGTCGTGTGGATCACGAGCGGCGATGCCTCCGAGCTCGACCTGCTGCTCATCGAGCGGAGCTTCCTCATGCAGCCGGCCAAGGCGCGCGATCTGGCGGTGCGCCGCATGCATGAGGCACGCGCGGCCACGACGCTCCTCGGCGTCACGATCGAGGGACAGCTGTTCCTCGGCTACCCCGATCGCGGCCTGCGGGCCCTGCTCGCCGGCCCGGCGCCCTACACCTCGCCCTTCACGGCCGCCGCAGCGGTCCCCTACCCCGACGCCGTCACGCCGGGCCATGCCTACACCGGCGCGAGCCTCGAGCAGGATCTCGCCGCGGTACTCGATCGCGTGCGCCCGACGCTGGTGCTCGCACCGAGCCCGCGCGATTCGCATCCGGATCATGCTGCCGCCGGGCGCCTCACGCTGCGCCTGATGCAGCAGCGCTCCGCGTTGCCGGCGGTGCGCTGCTGGATCGTGCACGGCGGTGAGGGCTGGCCGAGCCCGCGCGAGCTGTCCCCCGGACTGCCGCTCGAGCGCGCGCCGCTGCTTCAGGGCGTACCGCTCGTCGACTTCGAGCTCACGCCGGCGGAGGAGGACCGCAAGCTCGCCGCGTTGCGTGCCTACCGCACACAGATGCAGACCATCGGTCCGTTCCTGCTGGCCTTCGTGCGCACCACGGAGAGCTTCTCCGCCGCGCCCTGAAGGCCGCGCGCCTCAGCGCGGGCGCCGCCAGCCTTCGAGCCAGCGGGCGAGGACTCCGGCGATGCGCTCGCGCAGACGGTCCGCCCAGGCGCGCTGCGGCCAGTGGCGGCGGCTCAAGGCGATCGACAGGGCGCAGTCGCGGCCGAAGAGCGCCGCGGCCGCATCGGCGACGCCGGCGTCCGCCACCTCCTGGTTGGCCTCGAGATTCCAGGTGAAGCTCCAGCGATCCAGGTTGCTCGAGCCGATCGACAGCCAGTCATCGCACAGGATCATCTTGGCGTGCAGCACCCGCGGCTGGTACTCGAAGATGTGCACGCCGTTGCGCAGCATCTTGCCGTAGAAGCGGCGCGCGGCGTGGCGCACCCACGGATGATCGGTACGTGCGCTCGGCACCAGCAGCCGCACGTCGACTCCGCGGCGTGCCGCGCGGCGCAGCGCCTTGCGGAAACGGCGCGAGGGCACGAAGTACGCGCTCATGATCCAGGCGCGACGGCGCGCGGCGTCGATCCGGCGGACGACGTCATTGGCGAGCACCGAGTGCTCGCGCGCCTCACTCAGCGCGAGCCGGCCGTCCGCGCCGCCCGCGAGCGGTGTGATGCGCGGCTCAGGCAGGGCGAGCTCAGGCCCGCAGCCTCTCCAGGTGTGCGCGAACGCGCGCTCCCAATCCGCCACGACCGGACCGCGGATCTGGATCATCACGTCGCGCCAGGCAGCGGGGCCGGGCGCGAACGCATCGCTCAGGCCCGCGCCGCCCACGAAGGCGACGGCGCCATCCACCGTGAGGAGCTTGCGGTGGTCGCGCATGAAGTTGTGCAGGCGGTTGCGCCAGCCGAGCGGGTTGTAGTAGCGCAGCTCGACCCCGGCATGATCGAGCCGGCGCCCGTCGGCCCCCGAGACGCCGAGCGCGCCGAAGCCGTCGAACAGCAGACAGCAGCGCACCCCGCGGCCGCAGGCGCGCGTGAGGGCCTCGATGAAGCGATCGAGCAGCGCCCCCGAGCTCACCAGGTACATCTCCAGCAGCACGTGCGAGCGGGCCGCATCGATCGATGAGAGCATCGCCGGAAAGAACTCCGCCGGGCCGTCGAGCAGCCGGAACTGATTGCCGGACCGCCACGGCCAGGCGGCGGTTTCGGGCCGCACCGCGTGTGGCTGCCTCATGCGCGAGCCCTCATGGCGGGTGGCGGGCCGCCCGGTGCTCGAGACTGACGATCGTGCCGGCGCCGAGGTCGAGCAGCACGAACCAGGCGAGGCTGCGGCTGAGCAGCTCATCGAGCGTGCGGTAGATGGCGCCCTGCGAGCGCGCGTAATAGCGCTGCGCCCCGACGCCGCCGATGAGCAGTGCCGCCGCGATCACCAGCACGAGTCCCGGCCCGGCGTGCGCGCGCCGCGCAGCTTCCGCGCCATGCGCCGTTTGCGGGGTGGGGAGCTGCCTGTACCACAGCGCCACGATCAGCAGCCCGATCACCGAGCTCAAGTACTGCAGCACGTGGCAGACCTCACCGGAGTAGCTGCCGATCGTGACGGTCTCACCCAGCACCGCGATGTGCTTCACCGCCCAACCATCGCCGTGGGTGAAGGAGTCCCACAGCAGGTGCGTCAATATGCCGAGGTAGATGGTAGGCGGCGCGAGCAGCCAGTCGCGCGCCGAGCGCCGGAACGGCTCGAGCGCGTGCAGACACAGCGCGCGTGCCCGCGCGGGCAGCAGCACGGTGAGCGGCTCGCGCAGCAGCACCACGAGCACGAGCAGCGCCACCCCGAGCGGCAGGTCGACACTGTACGAGCCGACGAGGGTATGCGTCTGGACGCGCAGAAAATGCTCCATGAAGGAGTGCGGCAGGTAATCCGGCACGTCCGGAACCATCGCGCCGATGATGAGCGGAGCGGTGCGCAGGTAGCGCAGATGGCGCAGCGGCAGCACGGCGGCTGGGTGCGCGAGAGTGAAGGGCATCGGGCGAGACTAACCCGAGCCGCTCTTGGCCGCGGTCACGCGCAAGGGACTGGCGGGCGCACTCCAGTCACCACCCGCTGCGTGGCGGAATGTGATCTCGAGGCGCTGTCCGGCGCGCAGCTCACGCGTGTCGAACTCGCACACCTGCAGGCCGAGCGAGGTCGGCCTGGTCGGCTGCTCGCGCACGTCGCGCCCATCGATGCTGATGCGGAAGGCGCCCGCCGTGCGCAACGCCAGAGTCAGCGCACAGCCTGCCGGCAGCTCGGTGGCGGGCGCGTGCTCGCACCACATGACACGCGTGAGCGGCGGTCGCTGTCCGCGGTAGCGCTGCCAGATGCACGCCGGCCGGTCGACCGGGCGCTTCAGGGCGCGCGAGATGATGAGCTTGATGTACTCGGCGTGCGCCCAGGCGAGCGGCATCGCCCCCCCGGTCGGGCGCCCGGGCGCGAGCCCGCGGGACGGGATCGGCGCGGCATCCCACACCTGCTCGGGAAGCATCCCGCCTGAGGATGCCATGCGCTGCATCGCCTCGATGTACGGTAGCGGATCGCGCCCCGCGGCGAGCTCGTAATGGCCGCGTTCGCCGGTCAACAGCGGCCAGGCGCGTCCGATTCCGGTGCCGTCGTACGCGCTGCCGTCCTCGTGCTCGCCGTAGCCGTCGCCGTTGTAGCGGTGCCAGCAGGGCCCGGCAGGTGTGTCGACCTTCAGCAACGCATCCGCCAGCTGCACGCTCGCGACGATCAGCGGGTCGGCGGCGTCGCGCAGTCCGAAACGCACCAGCTGCAAAAAGTCGACCGCGATCTGCTCGGAGGCCGCTAGGCCAGGATCCTGAGCCCGGTTCTTGATCGGCAGCGCCGAACAAGGCCGGCAGCGATCGGTGAGTGACTGGGGCGGGGCCACCCTGATGTAGTAGCCCGGCAGCCCATAGCGGCGCGCGAGGGGCGTATCGGTCACCGCGGTCCAGTCCTCGAGCCGTGCATTCCAGTAATCGGCGAAGGCGAGCGCCAGGTCGCGCCCGTCGGCGGGCAGATGCGGGGCGCCGCACACGAGCGCCGCGATGCACGCAGCGAGCGTGAAGGTATTGAGCCCGGCGTCCTCCTCCCAGCGGTCCTGATCGCTCACCGGTCCGGTGCGCACCAGGAACCCGAGCGCGCGGCGCACCATGTCGGCGACCTGGATGCCGCCGAGCACCTCGCGCTCGGCCAGCCCGCTGGCAAGCAGCACGGGGAAGGCCGCCTCATCGAGCTGAATCCCTGCCCAGAAGCCCTTGCCGCCGAGCCACTGGTTCTGGTTCCAGTGGCCGTCCGCGTTCTGGGTCGCGATCAGGTAGCGCAGCGTGTTGTGCGGCTCGTAGGTGGCGCCCATTGCGAACAGCGCGCCCGCACACTCCACCAGGTCGCGCGGCCAGACCAGGTGATAACCCTCGCGCTCATCGCGCGTGTTGCCCCAGGGAACGCTGAGGGAAGCCACCATGGCGCCGGGGTAGGTCTTGTCGCGATGCGTGCGCAGCACCATCGTCGATATGCGCAGCTGCTGCAGAACCTGAACGGGCAGATCCGCGGGAAACTCGCTCATCGGACGGGAGCGGGTATGCCACAGCGCCCAGGACTCGTGCTGGCGCGTCCAGTTGAGCTCGAAGGGCTCACTGAGGGCCGTGAGTGCCAGCGTCGCCGCCGACTCGGCACTGCTGCCGAAGCCGAGCGCCAGCACCGCCTGTCGCGGCAGCTCGCCGAGCAGTGCCACGTTGCCGGGCCCCGCGGAGTCGTATTCCCAGGTCATCGCGCCGTGATGCGAGAAGTCCTGCCAGCCGTCACTGTCACCGACGAACCCGGCGCTGCCACGGGAGAAGGCGTCCGCCTGTGCGCTCGTGGCCGCGGCGAGTGCCAGGCCGAACGGCCCCTGCTCCGCCCACAGCACGCGACGCCCGCGGTAGCACACGACCGCGGCGCGGTTGTCGCGTCCGGTACCGCCGAGGTGTGGTGCGAGCAGCGCGTAGGGCCGCAGCGTCGGGTCGCCGCTCAAGCTCACCTCGATGAGCAGCACCTCGCGGTCGTCACAGGGCGCGACCCGGAGCGTCAGCTCGAAGCGCTCGTGGTGATGCACGATCGTGACGGCCGGCGTTCCGGAATCCGCCAGGTCGAGGTCGTGCTTCCAGAGCCGCTTCACCTCGACCCAGAAGCCCGCGCCGTCGGCGACGATGAAACCGAGATCGCGGATCTGTGGCAGATCGACCCGCGGGTAGTAGACCTCGTTGACGATGCCGCCGCCGATGGTGAACCACAGCCGCGCGCTGCCGAGCGAGCAGCCGACCATCTCCTTGTCGCTGCTGCACCAGGTCGGCGACAGTCCGGGACCGCCCGGCGCTGTCGTCATCGGCCGCCAGCCCCCCTCCACAGGCGCACACCGCCGATGAAGGCATTGCGATTCTTGCCGCGGTGCACGCCGTGCGGCAGCTTCTTGATGCGTGCGGCGTTGCCACCGCCGAGCACGACGTAGTCGGCCTCGAGCGAGGTGGCAAGCTGCGCCGCGACCCGGGCGACCTCGCGGCGCCACTTGCCGGTGCCGAGCCGCTCCCGGCCGCGCTCGCCGAGATAATCCTCGAACGTGCGGCCGCGCCGGTAGGGCATGTGACCAATCTCGGTCGGCTCGACGACTCCGTCGATGATCAGGGTCGCGCCCAGTCCCGTGCCAAGGCCCAGGAACAGCATGCGGCCACCCCGGTAGCTGCCGATGGCCTGCATCGCGGCGTCGTTGACGATGCGCACCGGGACACCGAACGCTGCCGAAAAATTGAATGCGGTCCAGCACTTACCGAGGTTGTAGGGCTCGGCGGTGATGCGCCCCCGGAGCACGAGTCCCGGATAGCCGATCGAGACGGCATCGTAAGGGGCCCCCTCGAGACGCTCGAGGATCCTGCGAACCATGCGCTTCGGTCCGAGCTTCGGCCCGGAGTCGAATTTCTGCGTCCTGCCATGCGGCTCGATGCGAAACTTGACGTGCGTGCCGCCGACGTCGATGACCAGGATGCGGCGGGGCGGCCGCCGCCCCGGGACTTTCCTTGCGGCTGGCATCGGAGGGGATTCTCCCCGGAATCCGGCCACTTGGCCACCACGGCGCGGGCGCCGCTCGTCCCTGTAAACGCTCGCCGCGCGCGGCGCATCTTAAGTCTGCAGATAAGATCCTCACACCACGACCGAAAGGGTCCCTATGACCGTACGACACCGGCTGTCCGCCCTGCTGCTGGTCCTCACTCTGGGTGCGTCCGCCGCAGCCTTCGCTGGGGACAGTGTCTCGAAAGTGATGGGGTCGATCACGATCGCCGCTGGGGAGCACGCGGGCAACCTCGCTACCGTGAACGGCTCGATCGACATCGGCGACAACGCCGTGGTCGAGCATGCGCACACCGTCAACGGCAGCGTGCGCCTCGCAGAGCACGCGGGCGCGGGCGAGGTGGAGACGGTCAATGGCTCTATACACCTGCACGAGGGGGCGCATGTGAGCGGGCGGGTGCACACCGTCAACGGCTCACTCTCGCTCGAGCCGGGGGCGGAGGTCGGCGAGCGGCTGAGCAATGTGAACGGCTCGATGCACGTGCACGGGGCCCACGTCGGCGGCGAGATCGAAACCGTGACCGGCAGCATGGAGATCGGCCCGGACGCACGGATCGATGGGGGCATCCACGTGCGACGCGACGAATCGAGCGACTCGGGCCACCGTGGCATGCCGCGCATCGTCATCGGCCCGGGCTCGGTCGTGAAGGGCACGCTCAGGTTCGAGCGCCCGGTGGAGCTCTACGTGAGCGATCGCGCCAGCATCGGTCCCGTCGAGGGCGCCACGGCGATCAAGTTCAACGGCGACCATCCGCCCGTGAGTGAGCGATCGAGCGACTGACCGCTCACAGGTCGAACCAGCCGGCCAGCCGCGCGCGCGCCGCGCGCCCGGCATCGAGATCGGTGCAGTTGACGACCGCGAGCCGAAAGCCCCCCGGGGGCATCGCATGCGCCACCGCCGGCCGGTCCTCATGGAAAGTGATCTGCACGCTGGTCACGTGCGGCATACGGCGCACGTCGGCGACCAGCTGCGGCGGCGGGTGGCGGTACTCGCGCCCGTGGGGACCGAACAGCGCGACGCTGTAGCCCGTGCGCCGCTCGCCGTTCGCGAGCTCCCACGTGCCCTCGCTGTAGAGCCCGACCACGGCGTTGAGCCAGCCGCGCTCGTAGAGATCCGGCCACTGATCCGCGACCCGTAAGTGCGCCTCGATGATGCGCTCGCCGATCGTCTCGGCGTTGAACATGCCGGTGTAGCCGGCCAGGTGCCTGACGACCCAGGCATCGAGGTAGCTCACGAGGGATTCGCGCCTCCCTGCTTCGATCGTCCAGTAGTCGAATGTGCCGCCTCCCCCCGTCGCGCCGAGGCAATGGCGAAACCAGCGCGTGCGTCCACGCTCGACGGCCACGTCGGTGGAGACGTGCTCGCCCGTGAGCAGCGGCATCCAGAAGTGTCCGGCGGTCTCCTCGCGCTCGTAAGTCGCGAGGTCCGGCAGCACGCGGCTGCCGACGCCCATGCCGTGCAGATTGATGATCGGCTTGCTGAACACCGGAAAGGACGCTGGCAGCACCCCGTGCGGCGCGCACTCGAGCCCCTGCGACTCGGCCACCTGGAGCTTGTTGTAGACCCAGCGGTAGGCGGGGTACCACTGGTATGCATCCGGGTCTTCGGTCGGAATGCGTACCTCGGGCGGACAGGGGATATCGTGGAAATACTGCAGCCGCCAGGGGTCGGCCTCGCAGAACGGCACGGCCCTGTGCCCGGCTCAGAACAGCCCGGTGATGCGGCCGCTGTCGTCGACGTCGATACTGTTGGCCGCGGGCACCTTCGGCAGCCCCGGCATGGTCATGACGTCACCGCAGATCATGACGACGAACTCCGCGCCGGCGGCGAGGCGTACCTCGCGGATGTTGACCACGTGGCCCTCGGGTGCACCGCGCAGCTTCGGATCGGTGGAGAAGGAGTACTGCGTCTTGGCGACGCACACCGGGTACTGGCCGTAGCCCGCCTCCTGCAGCTCCTTGATGCGGGTGCGAACCTTGCTGTCGGCGGTGATGTCCTTGGCGTGATAGATCTTGGTCGCGATCGCCTTCATCTTGTCCCAGAGCGGCGCGCTGTCCTCGTAGACGAAGTGGAACTTGTTGGGCTGGCCGCACAGCCGCACCACCTCGCGCGCCAGCTCGACCGCACCCTTGCCGCCTTCGGCGAAATGGGTCGCGGGAATGACGCGTACGCCGAGCGCCGCGCCGCGCTCACTCAGCAGGCGGATCTCGGCGTCGGTGTCATCGTGACGGCGATTGATGGCCACCACACACGGCAGGCCGTAATGGTTGACGACGTTGTCGATGTGGCGCTCGAGGTTGACCGCGCCCTTCTCCAGGGCCTGCAGGTTCTCGGTCTTGAGATCGGCGAGCTCGACGCCGCCGTGGTACTTGAGGGCGCGCACCGTGGTGACGATCACCGCGGCACTCGGCCTGAGGCCCGCCTTGCGGCACTTGATGTCGACGAACTTCTCCGCGCCGAGATCGGCGCCGAAGCCGGCCTCGGTCACGACGTAGTCGGCGAGCTTGAGGGCGGTGCGGGTAGCGATCACCGAGTTGCAGCCGTGCGCGATGTTGGCGAACGGGCCGCCATGAATGAAGGCCGGGTTGTTGGCGAGCGTCTGCACCAGATTGGGCGATACCGCGGTCTTGAGCAGTGCCGCCATGGCGCCGTGCGCCTTGACGTCGCGCGCCAGGATCGGCGTCTGATCGGCGCGGTAGCCGACCACGATCTTGCCGAGGCGCTCCCTGAGGTCGGCGAGGGTGGTTGAGAGGCACAGGATCGCCATCACCTCGGAGGCGACCACGATGTCGAAACCGTCCTCGCGCGGCACGCCATTGGCGGTGCCCCCGAGCCCGACCACGATCTGGCGCAACGCGCGGTCGTTCATGTCGACCACCCGCCGCCACGCCACGCGCCGCACGTCGAAGCGCAGCTCGTTGCCCTGGTAGATGTGGTTGTCGATCATCGCCGCGAGCAGATTGTTGGCCGCGGCGATGGCCGCAAAGTCGCCCGTGAAATGCAGGTTGATGTCCTCCATGGGCACCACCTGGGAATAGCCGCCACCGGCCGCGCCACCCTTCACGCCGAATACCGGACCGAGTGCCGGCTCACGCAGGCACATGATCGCCTTGTGGCCGAGCAGGTTGAGCGCATCGCCAAGCCCGACCGTGGTCGTGGTCTTGCCCTCGCCTGCGGGCGTCGGCGAAATCGCGCTCACCAGGATCAGCTTGCCCTCCGGGCGCCCCTTGAGCTGCGCGATGTAGTCGAGCGACACCTTGGCCTTGTAGTGCCCGTAGGGCTCGAGGCTCTCTGCGGGGATTCCGAGCCGCTCCTGTGCCAGCGCCACGATCGGACGCATCTTGGCCTGCTGCGCGATCTCGATGTTGCTCGGGAAGGGTGCGGTAGAGGCGGCGGGCGTGCTGGACATAAGGATGCGCAATCCTGGAGACGATGGGGGGGCGTGATGCTACCAGACGAGCGCGGCTGGTTTCGCCTTACCCTTGTTTATGCCGCCCATTACAATCACTCACGGGGCGGCGGGGAGACGTGCGGCGATGCTGTGGCTCAAAGCCTTCCACGTTGTCTTCGTAGTGACCTGGTTCGCCGGGCTGTTTTACCTGCCGCGGCTGTTCGTGTACCACGTCGCGACCCCGGAGGCCGCCGGCCGCGAGCGCTTCGCCGTCATGGAGCGGCGGCTGTTTGCGATCATGACCCTCGGTGCCACGGGGAGCCTGGCCTTCGGACTGGCGATGGTCGCCGCCGCCCCTGCGTATCTCGCCTTCCCCTGGCTGCGCGCCAAGCTCGTGCTGGTCGCACTGCTGATCGGCTATCACGCCTGGTGCTACGGGCTGATGCGAGCGCTGCGCGCGGGGGCCGGCCGGCATTCGCAGCGCTGGTACCGGCTGTTCAACGAGGTGCCGGCGCTGCTGCTGATCGCGATCGTGATCCTGGCCGTGGTCAAGCCCTGACTCGCAGCCTCGATCGCGAGTGGGCCCATCGAGTCGCGCGCGAACCTGACAGAGCGGTCGTTAGCGGCGCTTGCGCCGAGGCAAGCGAGCCGCCACTCATGCGCTTTAAACTTATATCCCACAGAAATAAAACTTGTGGGATATAATGCCAATAACTACTATATCCCACAAGCACTCTTTCTGTGGGATACCCCCGTTTTGGCTACCCTCACCTCGCCGCACGAACAAGCACTGACATTGCTCTTTGCGGAGCTTGAGGAGACCGCAGCGGCACAGCGGGATGCATTCCTCGGCACGCCCGGGACTCTCGCGCAACGCACTAACGATAACGGTACCAAGTACTGGGTTCATCGTTATTTGGACGGGGTCGGCCGGCGAAAGGAGACTTACCTCGGGACTCTCGACGATCCTGACGTGACCGCTCACGTGGATGCCTTGCGCGAGAAAATTTCGGTAGCCACCGCAACAATTGCCCGAGTCCGGGTGCTGGCGCGCTCGGGATTCGCGAACGTCGACCGCAAGACCTATTCCACGGTGGCCAGCTTGTCCAATCACGGCCTTTTCAGAGCTGGCGCGCTTCTCGTCGGCTCGCACGCCTTTGGCGCCCTGCTTAACGCGTTGGGCGTGAGGGCTGTGGTGTATGCGACGGAGGATGTAGACATTGGGCGCGGGGAACAGCTGGCCCTCTCCGGAGTCCCGCCGTTTCTTGGCATGCTTCGCGAGACCGGAATCGAGTTCTTTGAGGTTCCCGCACTGCATCGCCGAGCCCCCTCGACCTCCTACGCAGAGCGCGGCGGCTCGCGCTTAAAAGTCGATCTGCTGGTGCCCTCTTCCGATGAGAGCTACCGGACGATTGCGGTACCGGAGCTAAGAGCGAACGCCCAGGGGCTGCCGTACCTTCGTTACCTGCTGGGGAGCTCGCAGGAGGTGCCACTGCTCAGCCCGCATGGTGTTGTCATGGTGCGCGTGCCGGTCCCTGAGCGGTTTGCAGTCCATAAATTGCTTGTCTCCCAGCTCAGGGCAAAGACCACGAGCAAACCGGCGAAGGATCTGCGGCAGGCTGCCACGCTCATTGAGACCATCGTCGAGCGATTCCCCGGCGCACTCGAGGACGCGATGGACGCCATTCCAAGAAGCGCGACAAAGCTCATTCGCCGTGCCATGGTGGCGCTTGAGAGCCACCTGCCCGCAAGCGCTGAGAGCGCTTGGGATGCGTTGCGATCCCTGAAGGGCCGACAGGTCGCCCGACGCTAACCGGCCGATTGCGGCCCCGTCCGCGCTACCAGATCCGCACCCGATCCTCGGGCTTCAAGTACAGCTTATCGCCCGGCTGCACATTGAAGGCCTCATACCAGGCGTCGATGTTCGGCAGCGGGCCGTTGACGCGGAACTTGTCGGGGCTATGCACGTCCGAGAGCACCAGCTCGCGTAACGCGCCGTCACGGTACTTGCTGCGCCACACCTGCGCATAGGCGAGGAAGAATCGCTGCGCGCCCGTGAGCCCGTCGATCACCGGCGCCGGCGCTGCGTGCAGCGAGATACGGTACGCCTCGTAGGCCATGTTGAGGCCGCCGAGGTCGCCGATGTTCTCCCCCACCGTGTTGGCGCCGTTCACCTTGAGGCCGGGGAGCGCCTCGAAGGCCGAATACTCGCGGATGAGGCGCGCAGTACGCGCGCCGAACACCTGCGCGTCCTGCGCCGTCCACCAGTCCTCGAGCGCGCCGTCGGGCCCGAACTTGCGTCCCTGGTCGTCGAAGCCGTGACCGATCTCATGGCCGATCACGGCGCCGATGGCGCCGTAATTGACGGCGGTGTCGGCATGCGGGTCGAAGAACGGCGGCTGCAGGATCGCCGCCGGGAACACGATCTCGTTATTGGACGGGTTGTAATAGGCATTGATGTCCTGTGGGTTCATCTGCCACTCGGCGCGGTCGACCGGACGGTCGAGGCGCGCCACCTGGTAGCTCCAGTGCCACTCGGCGGCGCGGCGCACGTTGCCGAGCAGGTCGTCGCGGCGGATCAGGAGCTGCGAGTAGTCCTTCCATTCATCGGGATAGCCGATCTTGAGCGTGAAGGTCGCGAGCTTCTCGTGGGCGCGCGAGCGCGTCTCGGTGCTCATCCAGTCGAGCGCATCGAGGCGCTCGCTGAGGGCTGCGAGCAGATCGTCGCACAGCGCCAGCATCTTCTCCTTCGACTCCGGCGGGAAGTACTGCGCCGCATACAGCCGGCCGACCGGCTCGCCGAGCGCTGAGTTCACTTCATCGACGGCGCGCTTCCAGCGCTCGCGCTGCTCGAGCTGCCCGCGCAGCGTCCGCCCGTAGAAGTCGAAGCGCGCGGCATCGAAGCGGCGCGGCAGATAAGGCGCGTGGCCGGAGAGATACTGGAACGTGAGCCACGCCTGCAGCGTCGGCACCGGAGTGTGATTGAAGAGCTCGGCCAGCTCGCGAATGGCGCCGAGCTCCGCCAGCACCAGGTCCTGGCGCGTGCCGAGCTGCGCTGCCTCCAGGAACGCCTCCCAGGGAAAGCCCGGCGCATACTCGAGCAGCTGCGCCCGGGTACGCGGATTCCAGGTGGCCTCCACGTCGCGGCGCTTCTCGATCGGCCACTGCACGCGCGCTACCGCGGTCTCGAACGCCAGGATGTCGCGCGCGCGCGCGGCGGGCTCCGGTGTGCCCCCGAGGGCCAGCATCTGCGTGATGTAGGCCAGGTACTTCTCGCGCAGGGTCTGCAACGAGGGATCGTCCTTGAGATAGTAGTCGCGGTCGGGCAGGCCGAGACTCGATTCGCTGATGACCACCGCGTAGCGATCCGGATTGCGGAAGTCCGCCGGCAGATCGATGTCGAACAGCGAGGCGAATCCCGGCAGCGCAAACAGGCGCGCCAGCGCCTCGCGGCTCGAGGCGGCGCTGATGCGCTTCAAGTCCCCCTCCGCGGGCGCAAGTCCGGCGGCCTCGATGGCGCTGTCATCCATGTAGCTCGCGTAGTAGTCGCCGATCTGCTGTTGCGGAGTGCCGGCCGGCGGGTGCGCTGCGGCCGCCGCCTCGATGATCCCCCGCACCCGCTCGGCGGACAGCTCCTCGAGCGCGTTGAACGGCCCGTAGCTCGAGTGGTCCGCGGGGATCACGAAGCTCTCGTTCCAGGCGCCGTTTGCATAAGCGAAGAAGTCATCCCCCGGGTGCACCCGGTGATCGCCCGCGGCGAGGTCGACGCCGAAGCCGCCGATCGCGGCTCGTGCGGGGGCCGCCGGCGCCGGCGGATCGTCAGGCACGGCAGCGACGGCTGCAGGCGCTGAGTCAGGCGCTGCGGCGGGGGCGGTGGCAGGCGGCACGGTGGCCTCCTTCGGGGGTTGGATCGTGCAGGCGATGAGAGCGGCGAGCGTCGCCGCCGACAGCAGCAGCAGTCTCACGGGAGGGCCTTCAGCGGGGTCGGGGGGCCGGCATCATACGGCAGGCCCGTGCCACTCGCGCACCAGCTCGTGCCACTCGCCGCGTGAGGCGGGCGCCTTGCCGACTTCGGTCCCGATATAGACGAAGCCGACGATTGCATCGGCTGGCTCGAGGCCGAGCGCGCGCTTGACGTCCTCGTCGTAGGCGGCACCGCCGGTCTTCCACATGGCGTTGAATCCGAGCGCCAGCGCGGCGAGCATGATGTTGCCGCCGGCAGCGCCGGCCGACAGCAGCTGCTCGACCGGCGGAATCTTCTTCACCGCGGGATTCACGTGCGCCGCGACCACGATGATGAGCGGCGCCCGCAGCGCCTTGTCGCGCTCGCGCTGCAGCGCTTCCGGCGTTGCCGTGGGCTGGGTACGCGCGAGGTGTGCGGCGAGCAGCTCACCGAACCGCAGCCGCGCCTCGCCGCGCACGACGATGAACCGCCAGGGGCGCAGCCGCCCGTGGTCCGGGGCGCGCGTTGCGCTCGCGAAGATCAGCTGCAGTGCGCCCTCATCGGGGGCAGGCTCGGTGAGGGTGACGGCCGAGCGGCGGTTCACCAGGGCGTCGATGGCTTGCATGCGCGCATTGTCGCAGACTCGCAGCCATGCTGGCCCACTCCGACGCCTGCGAGCGCAACAAGGGTCCGATCCTCGCGGTGCTGCGCGATGCGCTCGCCGGCTGTCGCACGCTGCTCGAGATCGGCAGCGGCACCGGACAGCACGCCGTGTATCTCGCGCATCACCTGCCGCAGCTCAGCTGGCAGCCGAGCGAGCGGCAGGGCGAGCTCGGCCCGCTCGCCGAGCGCATCCGCCTCGAGGGCTCACCGAACCTGCTGCCGCCGCTTGAGCTCGACGTACGGTGCCAGCCGTGGCCGCTCGGGACGTTCGATGCGGTGTTCAGCGCCAACACGCTGCACATCATGGGTTGGCAGGCGGTGCAGGATTTCTTCCGCGGCGTCGGCGCGGTGCTGGGTGCGCCGGGCGTGCTGTGCGTCTACGGGCCGTTCCGTTATCGCGGCGGCTACACCAGCGACAGCAACGCGGCGTTCGACCGCTGGCTTCACGAGCGCGATCCTGAAAGCGGCATCCGCGACTTCGAGGCGCTCGATGAGCTGGCGGCGCGCAGCGGGCTCACGCTCGCCGCCGACTACGCCATGCCGGCGAACAACCAGACCCTCGTATGGCGGCGAATGGCCTGAGGAGTACAGTCGCCGGCATGGAACTGCTCACGCCCGCGGAGATCCGCGCCGCCATCCGCACTATCGCCGACTACCCGAAACCCGGCGTCATGTTTCGTGACATCACGACGCTGCTCGGCGATGCGCGTGCCTTTCACAGCGTGGTGGAGCTGTCGGCCCGACCCTGGCTCGATGCCGGCATTGCGCGCGTGGCGGGCATCGAGGCGCGCGGCTTCATCCTCGGCGGCGCGATCGCCGCGCGGCTCGCGGCCGGATTCGTACCGATCCGCAAGAAGGGCAAGCTGCCGCACGCGACGGTACGCGTGGCGTACTCGCTCGAATACGGGCTCGATGAGATGGAGATGCATCGCGACGCGGTGGTTGCGGGTGAGGACATCATCCTCGTGGACGACCTGCTCGCCACCGGCGGCACGGCGAGCGCCGCGGTACAACTGCTGCGCTCCCTCGGTGCATGCGTGCGCTCGGCCTGCTTCACCGTCGAGCTGCCCGAGCTCGGTGGCTCGCAGAAACTGGCAGCGCTCGGCGTACCCGTTCAGGCGCTGGTCAGCTTTCCCGGTCACTGAGGTCTGTCGCTGTTTCCCGAACGGCAGAGGTTTTCCCTGCCAGCTCCGGGGCTTACACGCGCCGCGACGCCAACATTACGTTGCAGTCATATGGCGTTTGCAACCGGGCAATACGGTGATAATAGCGCCGCTTAGCGGACGCACCGCACCCACACTTTCTTCCTCTGGAGAGCACATCGATGTTCAAGAAGCTTATCCCCGTGATCGCGCTGGCCCTGATCGCCGGCCCGGCCTTCGCCCAGTCCACCCCGCCGGCCTCCTCGACTCCGGCTGCCTCGTCCTCGTCTTCGTCGTCCACTGCGGACTCGTCGAAGAAGAGCCATAAGGGCAGCAAGCACCACAAGAAGAGCAGCGACAAGAGCGCCGACAAGTCGACGTCGAGCTCGTCCTCGAGCGCGCCGCCGAAGTAAACCTTTCCTGTCCTGACCCTTAAGGAGCCCCGCGGGCAACCGCGGGGCTCCTTAGCTTTCCGGGGTACGGCGCCGGGGCACCCCGGGGCTTGCGGCCGGGCGAAAACGGGTTCAAATTCTCCCCATGGACGGGGAGCAGCAGACCGCAATACACGAGGCGCTGGTGTCCGTACAACATGCCGTTACGAGCATGACATTCCCGATCTGCGATCAGGAAGACCTGATCGAAGCCATCGATAGTGTTGAGGCGCAGCTGCACGTGGGCCATCCGAACCTGGCCCTCGTGTGCCGCTTCCTCAACTCCATCGCGCGCAGCCTCCGGGCACAGCCCGAGGCGCGCGATGCGTGCATGGCAATCGAGGATGCCATCGGCCGGGCGGGCATGCCGAGCACCTGGCAGTCGGGCATCTGACCAGCACCATCGCCCCCACGCCTCGCACGACGCTGGTGCGCCATCCTGAGCGCGCCAGTTACGACCGTGCGACCGTCAACGCCATTCTCGACGAAGGGCTGGTTTGTCACGTCGGCTTCGTGGTCGATGGGCAGCCGTTCGTGCTGGCGACCACTCACGCGCGCATCGACGAGCAGCTGTATCTGCACGGCGCGCCGACCAACCACATGCTCGGCTCGCTCGAGCACGGCGCACCGGTGTGTGTGACGGTCACCCTGATCGATGCGCTGGTGCTGGCACGCGCTGCTTTCCGCCACTCGATGAACTACCGCTCGGTGGTGGTACTCGGCGCGGCGCGCGAGGTCACCGCCGAGGACGAGAAGCGCCTGGCGATGCACGCTCTCATCGAGCGCGTCCATCCCGGGCGCACCGCGCTGGTGCGGGCGCCCAGCCCCGAAGAGCTCAAGTCGACCACCCTGCTGCGCTTGAGCGTCACAGAGGCCTCAGCCAAGGTCCGGACCGGGCCGCCGATCGACCTCGAGGCCGATTACGCCTCGTCGTGCTGGGCGGGGGTGCTGCCGCTCGAGCTCATCGCCCGCGCACCGATCCCGGACCCGCGGCTGGCTCCCGGGACACCGGTGCCCGCGAGCGTCAGCGGCTGGTCGCGCAAGCCGCCGGGGTCGGGCGGCTGACACGCCCCGCTGTGCGGCGCGCCGCGCCGCTTCGCCGTTGCCTTTGCCGCACGGCGCAGTCTAAGTTCTGAAGTCCGTGACCCCGCTCTCACAGGCCCTGATCCTGCTCGCCGGCTCGGTGTTCCTGGTGACGCTGGTGCGCCGCCTCGCCCTGCCGACCAGCATCGCGTATCTCGTGCTCGGCCTGCTCATCGGGCCGCACGCACTCGGCGTCCTGTCGGACACCAACACCACGCGTCTGCTCGCCGATCTCGGGGTGGCGTTCCTGCTGTTCACGCTGGGACTTGAGTTCTCGCTGCCGCGGATGCTGGCGATGCGCGGCGAGGTGTTCGGCCTCGGCGGACTGCAGGTCAGCGCCACCGCCGCCGTGTTCGCCCTCCTCGGCCATCTGCTTGGTATCCCGTGGCTGCCGGCGATCGTGCTCGGCGGCGCGGTGGCGATGAGCTCGACCGCGATCCTGCTGCAGCAGCTCACCGAGCGCGCCGAGCTCAACCGCACCCACGGGCGGCTCGCCTTCAGCATGCTGCTGTTCCAGGACCTGGCATTCGTGCCGTTCCTGGCACTGGCGGCGGCATTGGCCGGCAGCACGGAGCAGCTGCCGCTCGGCCAGAATCTCATCGCCGTGGTCGGTGGCGGCATCCTCGCCATCGTCGCGGTGCTGGCGGCAGGACGCTGGCTGTTGCGGCCGCTGTTCCACGAGATCGCCCACAGTCGGCTGCGCGAGCTGTTCACGCTCACCGTGCTGCTCGTGGCGCTCGCCTCGGCCTGGGTGTCACATCTCGCCGGGCTGTCGTTCGCGCTCGGCGCATTCCTCTCCGGCATGATGCTGGCCGAGACCGAGTATCGCCACCAGATCGAGGCGGTCATCCGGCCGTTCCGCGACATCCTGCTCGGTCTTTTCATCATTTCCGTCGGCATGCTGCTCGACACCGGGCTTCTGCTGCGCGCGCTGCCGCTGGTCTCGCTCATGCTCGTCACGCTGGTGGTGCTCAAGGCGACGATCGCGGCGCTGGTGTCCCGCCCGTTCACGACCTCGCGTTTCAAGGCGCTGCGCACCGGTATCGTGATCTCGATCGGCGGTGAGTTCGGCGTGGCGCTCACCACCATCCTGCTCGAGTCGGGGCTGGTGAACGCGCGGCTCGGACAGCCGCTGCTGGTGGCGATCGTGCTGTCGATGGTGTTGAGCCCGGTGATCCTCAACAACAACAAGCGCGTGGCGCGCTGGCTGCTGCGCGAGCATGCTCCGGCGCCCACTGCCAGCGAGCGCGAGGACGCCGCCACCGGTGGCATCGCCGGGCGCGAACACGTGATCCTGTGCGGCTTCGGCCGGGTCGGGCAGAACGTCGCGCGCGTGCTCGAGTCGCAGGGCTTCGAGTACATCGCGCTTGATCTCGATCCGGCGCGTATCCGCGCCGCGCGCCAGGCCGGGGATCCGGTGATCTACGGCGACTCGTCCGATGAGGAGCTGCTAGCGAGAGCTGGCCTCGTCGCCGCCAGCGCGGTGGTCATCAGCTTCTCGGACCCCGCCACCTCGCTCGGCATTCTGCACAGCGTGCGCCGCCTGCGCCCCGAGGTGCCGGTGCTGGTGCGCACCGCGGACGATGCACGCCTCAAGGAACTGCAGGACGCGGGCGCCACCGACGTCGTGCCGGAGACCTTCGAGGCAAGCCTGACGCTGGTGTCGCACGTGCTCATGCTGCTGCACGTGCCGGTGGCGCGCGTGGTGCGTACCCTTGGCGACATCCGCGCCAACCGCTATGCCGTGCTGCGAACGATCGTCGGGCGTGGCGATGCGCCGCCGGTCGATGAGCTGGGCGAGTACCGCGAGGAATTGAAGTCGGTGGTCGTGCCGCCGGGCGCCTGGGCGGTCGGCCGCAGCCTCGCGGAGGTGCGCGGCCGCGGCGTCGAGGTCACCTTCAGCGGAGTGCGACGCCAGGGGATTCTCGGCCGCGAGCCCGCCGACAGCACCGTGCTGCACGAGGGCGACATCGTGGTGATCTACGGACAGCCGGAGGAGCTCGAGCACGCCGAATCGGTGTTGCTGGCGGGGTAGTCGCCCGACCTTGGAATTTTTCCAACGGCCGCCATCGACGACCCCAAGCTGCCGCCCACCAGTGGCTGCTTCCGGCAGCCAAAGTCGGCCACCCTCGCAGCGCGCCGCCGTTTGCGGGCGTGCGAATTAACGTTCGGCCGATCAGTTGCCGCGGCCCCGCACGGCGCGCGCGCAGTCATCATCTTGAATGCCTGCAGCCGCCTTCGGATCATGGGCAGGCTTGCCGCCCGTCCTGATTCGGCCGTTTGCGCTGGCGCTGGAGCCAGTGTTAGCGGGTGGGATCTTGCAGCTGAACCATCGGCGCCATATCAATATTGTGACGTCCAAGGCGCCCACATTGTCAGAGCCGGCGGCGATGGACCCGAGACATCTGGATTTGGCTGCGATAGCCACATCCGCAGATTGCTATCGTAGTCCCATTCGTCGCTGGGGCTGCTGGTCGCTAGACCGTCAAATGTGCTGTCCAGGTACTTGTAGGGTGCATTGCACCCCGAGATGGTCAGGGACACGTCGTAGACATTGACCGCTCCGTTCAGATGCGGCCGTACTTGGCCGTTGCCCGTACAGCCTGAACTCGCGCTCTGGAAGAACAGCACCCCCGCTGCATCAATTTTAATGATCGTGTCGCCGCTGAGCGCGAAATCTGCGAGCTCTTCTTGATATTGGCCTTCGAGGCCGCCCTGCGTTGCTGGCAGGTCAACGTAGTAGTTGCTGAACGAATACATATCCAGCGACCATGTCTCGGTGCCGGCGCTGGTTGTTACGAGGATATTGCCCTGAATGACGGCAGGTATATCGACGGATGCGACTGCAATGCTAATGCTGGCGTGGCCGATTTCAGCGCAGAATCGGATCGGGTCTGAGGCCGCACACTGCTGGCCGAATACCAGACCGTCACCGGATATCTGATTCGTCTGCCCGTGGAGCGTGCCGACCAACTGCGCGGAATTCGCAGGTGCTGCTTGCGGCACTGCACCGTCATCATCATATGGACCAGCCACGTACAGTCGAATAAGACCGTCAGCCGTAAGCATCGCGTCGCCGAAGTATTGAACATCCCCAATCGTCACCGTCCCCACATAGCGTCCCTGCCAGGCGTCCCCGCTTTCTGACGGTGCCATTGGTGGTGGCACCGGTGTTGACCGCGCCGTTGGCGGTGGCGTCGGCGCGCTTTGGTCGTTGCTGCCGCCACCGCACGCGGTTAGCGCCATCAGCAAGAGCCCGGCGAAGGAAAAATGACAGACGTCGCGCAGAGCAGTTCTCACATGCCACCCCTTTTCATAAGGCGGCGGGCGCGTATCGTGCCGGCAGCACTACACGAGCCTCAGCGCCAAAACACAGGGTCATTCGAGACTTGCGGTACAGCAAGCGGCAAAGCGCCGCATTGCACCGCAAAGCACGGTAAACGGTAGAAATGGTGCTCGACACTGCAGTAGCAGAGTGCAGGGTGCCGCACACTGCGGCAGCCGCGACGAGTGTTCTCATGATGATTGACTCCTGTGCGGCAAAGTGCGGTTTGTCAAATAGCTATTGGTAAACGCGCCCCGGTCTGCGGGCTCAAAATAGCCACCAGTTCTCGCCGCCTCACTCACTAAGACACGACCCAAAGGTCGAACCCGACATTTGTGGGATCGGTGACCCTCGGCATCCGACAAACGCCAGCCTGCCCAAGGATCAGGAACGCGAAGCGTTCAGCCGGGGCATTCGCACTGAGTCAGTACAGAGCGGCAGCTTCCGGGAACCCATCTGGATGCACTGAGCTTCCGGTTGTGGCCGGAATGCGCCATCGCATGGCAGAACGCCAGGCGGAACACACCCGCCAATTTGTGCCAGCGCGCTCGGCGAAATACACTCATTCGGTACCGCGCTCGCTCGCGCTCAATTGCCGAACGCACGTTTGCACGGCGCTACGACAGCGCGGAAGTGACAGCGGTACCGGAGAACCCTCGCGTGAAGTTCGGGATGCAGGTGGGGTGCTTGGCCATGGTGTGCGCCGCACTGACGGCCTGCGACACGCAGGAGTCCGCGCAATTCAAGGCCGCTATGACGCTGCAAAGAAGGCTCGCGGAGATCGCCGGCCAGGCTAACGGCGCCGCCCCCGCCGCAGTTGATCCGGATACCAGATTGGATGGCGCGCGGGCCGGGCCAGGACTGAGACTCACCGTCATGTACACGCTCGTGAACGCCGAATCGAATGGCGTCGACAGTACGACATTCGAGGCGAAATTGACTGCGACGATAACGGAAGGCGGCTGCGCAAACCCTGACTTGCGGCCGCTGATCGACCAGGGCGTCGTTGTAGTTCTGGAGTACAGCGGGAGGCAAGGCAACCCGATAGGAACGGTCAACATCAATCGCGTCACGTGCGGCGCACTAAGTGACCCACGCACAACTTAACCGCGAATGGGTGCTCCTGGCCGACGACGGCGGCTTTCGAAACCCCAGCGCCCCGATCTTAGAGACCAACATCAGACGCAGACACCGCAGAGTACGCGTTTCTTCCGAGCCGGCTCGCTGTCCAGAATTGTGCGAACAACCCGAGGTCGGGGTACTGGGCTGGAACTGCTAACCTCTGCCGTGATCTCTGCGACGGTTCTCTACCGGTCGGGTTTGCCGTCCCTGCTCTGGTCGTAAACCTCACGGATGGCATCGACGACAGCGTCCGGAGCGTCGAATTGGACGTACTCGGAGCTATTGGGTACGAAAATCTGCCTTGCATTGGCAGACAGAGTAAGCAAGCGGGCCTGCGCCGATTCGATCTGATGCTCGTACTCCAGGTGCTTGGGGTCGTGCGCATTCGGTGCGGGCAGGAAGTGCACGGCATGATTGCCCGTCGAGAGCACGCGGATCGGACGGGAGCCCAGTGACTGACTGTGTTGCTGCAGCCAGGCCTCGGTTTGGGGCATCTGCTCCCACTCACCCAGAGCGGCATCGTACGCTGCAACCTTGGACTGTAAGATCTTCAGCAGCGCGGCGTTCAGCTCAGGCGAAAACCTGGACTCGGGCAGCCCGCGAAAGAAGAAGTCCGCACAGCCCGGATCCAGGTGTGGCGTTCCCGCCGCCACGGCGTCGCGGCACTTGCGCAGCTCGGCAATGCCCCTTGCATTGTTGGCGTGATCTTTGTCCTGCATGGCCTTCGGCTCAAGGTCGGTCACGTCGGGCTCGAGGAGCACCAGGCCAGCAGTCTCCGCCATGTACATTTGCGCAAAGCTGCGGGCCGGTTGCCCCCCGGAGGCGTTTCCCACCAGGATGTATGGTCCCGCGATGCCGGCGTTGTGCAGCGCCTGATTCAGCTCGTTCGCGAGGCGCACGTTGGTGCGCGGCATCGGGCCCGGATCGCTGAACCCCGCTCCGGCGTGCTCGTAGACGCAGGCCTGCGTCCAGGTCGCGACCCTGGGCAGCACGATCGCCCATACCGGCGCCCAATCTCCGAACGTGGATTCGAATACGACCGCGGGTGAACCCACTCCCATGCAGACAAAATTCAGCCGGGCGCCGTCACTCACGGAAACGAGACGTCCGGGATGTGCGTAGATCGCATCTCCCGGAGCCGCGCTCGCCGCAGCACTCAGCGTCAGGAGGGCTGGCAGTAACAAATATGGAAGCGTACGTTTAATCACAAACACTCCAAAACCCGAGCTGTGCGCGCCGGGATGACGCGCAGCTCTTTGCCTGTCACTGCAAAGCGGAGTCATTTCTCACCACCTCGCCATTCTTCATAACGAACCACACGCGCTCGAGCTCGGTGATATCTGCGACGGGATCGCCGGAGACGGCGATGATGTCGGCGAATTTGCCGGGTTCGATGGCGCCGATCCTGTCCTGCCACCCCAGCATTTCCGCGCCATTGACGGTGATGGCGCGGATCACCTCTAGCGCCGGCATCCCGGCTGTGCGCAGATTGAGCAGTGTCGCGACGCTGGCCTCACCGCAGGTCTTGCCGGGATACCACCAACACATGTCGGTACCCGCAGCAAACCTGACGCCTGACCTCAGTACGCGCTGCACCAGCTGATCGTAGTCCCTGTCATGGCGTGCATCCGACAGGACTCTGGCAGCGCGTCTCTGCGGGGACAGCACTATGCTCGGCTCCATTATCTTGAGGAACAAGCCGCCATAGGAGGTGGGCGTAAGGTCGAGGAAGATGCCCTTGTTGCGCATTTGCCTCAGCTGTTCATCCGTCGCTTCGTTGCCATGCTCGATGGAGTCGGCGCCTGCGTCGATCGCCGTCTGTATTGCCGCTTTCTCGATGGCATGCACGGCGATCTTCAGATGGTTGCGGTGCGCCTCTTCGACAGCCGCGGCCAGTTCCGGAACCGTGAGATTCACATCGGCAGTGACCTTAATAAGATCGACGTTCTGGAAGACGTTCTGTCTGACGGCCGCGCGGGCCCGGTCGGCGCCGTCGATGAATAAGAATTCCTGATTGAGGATCGCGTCCGCGAGGACCGGATTCAGGTTCTGCAGATAGTCGCCGCGCGTGATCAACTTGCGGCCTGCAGCCAGTACCCGCGGGCCTGGAACGCGACCCGCGTTGATGGCGTCACGCAATTCGGTGTCGCCATCGATCCCGGAATGGCCAAGAATGCGAACGGTGGTGATGCCGCTGCGCAGGTCGTCGCGCGCGTTCTGCGCGCCCACAAATGCGCGCTTGGTCGGAGACTCCACGATGGCCAGCAGGTCCGCGGGCCCAAAAAAAGGGTTTTCGTGGCGCTTAAGTTCCTCTTCCGGCGGAATGACGATGCTGAGAAAAAGGTGGGTGTGCCCGTCGATCAGCCCCGGTAGCAGAGTTGCGTTGCCCAGGTCGATGATTTTCGCCGCGGCGGGCGGCCCGATCTGCGACGCCAATCCAACCTGCTTGATCTTCTGACCTTCAATCAGGACGGCGGCAGGTGCGAGGGTACCTCCGGTGCGCGGATCCAGCAGGCGACCCGCTCTCACTAAGGTGACAGCCGCCGGCGCCTGAGCCAAAAGGTGGCCACTGAAGACAAGCGCCGCCAAAAGGGGAAGGACCCGCACTCTTGCCATTTGCTCACCTGCGCCAAGCCCGATTCTGGAGCACGTCTACTACAAGATAAGGTGAATCTACTACATATGAAGGAGCGATACAAACGAGACAGCCGTGCCCGGCGTGAGTACTGCGCGACAGGGCGTGACAGCGAACCGGCGCGATATTGCGCGGCGGCGGCTTAGTGCCGCTCTCTGCGCACGATCATTCGGGGCGGATGAATCGAGAGTCGAGACGCACTGACAAGAGTGCGCGCCGAATCCAGCCAGGGAGCCGGGCGCTTATTGCCGGTCAAACACGAGGACGTTCGGCTGAGATCGGCCCGCGTTCCGTACGCTCATGCTCAGGGTGTTGAGATCCGCGGAAAGCTCGATCTTCTGAGTGTCATAGAGTTTGCCGTTGCTACCCTTGTCCACCAGCTCGAGTGTACGCGCGTCAAGTCTGCGCACTGCGGACGTGGCGACTATGGCCGCGTTGGGGCCCGCATTGCGATAGTCCTGACCATCGAATTTCATGTTGCGCGTCAGTGAAGAAGGATTGATGATGGAAAGGCCGTCTGCTTCGTACGCTCGGATCTGGATTGTAAAAACGAAATTTATCGCCGCGCTCGTGCTCACCCAGATGCCCGCGAAACCCGATCCGCTTCCTGTTCGCTGGTACACATAGTTCACCGTCGAGGCCTTCCCGTCGGGCGAGATTGCGGAGAAGTCGTCTGTGAGCGTATTGGCGTCTTTGGAAAGCCGCCAGTTTGCGGTGAGGAGCATGCGACCGTCCTTCTTGCGAACGACTTTCCAAGCGCCGGGGCCCACGGCGGCGACCGACAGGGTCGTTCCGCTTTCACCGGGCTGGTCGGTTCCATCGATCACGATCGTCTCGACGACGCCGTTGCTCTCAAAGTCGAAGCCGTACTTGTTGGCGGCGAGGCTCGTAACCTTCATTTCGTCAGTGAGTTTGCTTTTGGTTGGGCTGAGCTTCCAGTCGCCAACAAAGGGGCTGTCGGGCGCTCCCAAGGCACAGGTTCCGAAGCCTGTTGAAATCGCCGCCAGGCTGATTGCCAGGGACGCCCGCAAGGTGAGCTTCACGTTTGGCACTCCATTCAGCTGTGGACTTGCCGGCCGCCCGTACATAGGGATCCGCGTGCAGTACTCGATCGCAACGTGCATGCCCCAGGACCTTGTGGGGCTGCAAAGCCTCACTTTACGGCGGCCATGACCGTTCGGCGGATCGGTTCGGCGTCCCCGGCCAACCGTTTGGCGCGAGCGCGTTCCCGGGAAGCCAAGACACGCCCGGCCAATTTCGGCTGCTGGGCGGCAAACCGCCGCAGCACGCTCGTCATTTCCTGCGGATTCTCTCGATGAGCCGTTCGGTCATCGATCGCTGCTGGCGCGAGAATTGATGCGCACAGGCGCGCAGGTACGGACTCAATTGCCGTCTCGCATAAGCGATATACCCGACTTCGCGCAGCTCATCGAGGGTGCGACTGTAGTCCTCAAGGATCAGCGCTGCGAAGAGTTTTCCGGTGCGCGCGGCGCCCACGCGGGTTGAGGATGAAAGCCAGAGCGCGCGCTCGGGCAGCGCACGTACGGCAGCGATCGCCATCACGGCCGAGATCTCGAAAATCGAGCGCTCCTGTCGCGCCGCCTCGCTCTTCAGCGCTTCCCATCGGCTGCTGATGTCTTTGACGCTCGGCAGCTCGGGCGGCTTCAGCCCACGCGCCTGCAATCTGATTTCCGCCCACTCCTCGCGAAGCCGGGGGACATCGATAGGCGGTGCATTGATGGTCTGCGCCAGGCGTGCTGAGGTCTTCTCAAGGCTGTCGAGCAGCTGATCTACGGTCTCGGACCGCGCTTCCTTGTCCAGCAGGCCCCGTTCCTTCAGGGCCGCGGCGATCTCCGGGATCACGCGCAGCCCAAGGCCGCTGAGATCGGCAAGGGCTGCGAATACCCACACGGGAGAGACGCGAAACGCGGCGATGCCGAGGAGCTCTATGCCATGACCCACGCCGCGGCGCGCCAGAAAGTCCTGCGCGTGCCCCAGTTCGGTGGGGTAGACGCCCTGGGCGCCGCCTACTTGCTCGATCAGATAGCGCAGCGTCGTGTCCACGAGGCTCTTGTACAGTTGGCCGCGGCGCACGCTTCGCGGCAGCGCGACCTCCCCGATCTCCCGGAGCAGTCCGGCGCTCAAACCCAGCGCCGAGCGGATCACGCGTTCGGGAAGCGACAGCAGGTACGCCCGCGAAGGCATCGCCCTACTCTACCGCGGCGCCACGTCAGGCTGTCGTCCGCGGGGGCGATCGGCCCGGCGATATCCAATCCGCCGCCGGACGCTTGAAGCCAGCGAAATCATCGGCTTCTGGCATCGGCGTTACCCGAATCCGCCACCCCGAAATGCCAGCCAACCCCTTGCCTCGCTCGGCGCCGCCGTCACCGGAGCCGGCGGTACAATAGTCCGCTCGAGCGTTGCGCCCGCCCGCGCCCCCCGGAAACTCACCATGCATAAGAGCCGTCTCGCCGGATTCATCATCGACTGCCAGACGCAGGACCTGGAGGCGGCGACACGTTTCTGGAGCCGGGCGCTCGGGCTCAAGGTACGCGCCTCGTCCGACCCGGCCGATGCGGGCTATAGCCTGCTCGATACCCCCGCCGATCAGCCGCATCTGGAAGTGCAGCAGGTGTCGCATCCGAGCCGCGTGCACCTCGACATCGAGACCGATGACATCGAAGCCGAGGTGGCACGACTCGAGGCGCTCGGCGCGCGGCGCGTCGGCGCGGTGCGCAGCTGGTACGTCATGGAGGCCCCAACCGGGCAGCGCTTCTGCGTGGTGCGCGCGCTGCGCGCGGATTTCACGGCGCGCGCCAACACCTGGGGCGAGGATTGAACCGCAGCGACATCCACTTTCCGCCCAAGCACGAGCCGCTGCGCGACGACGTGCACGCCCTCGGTGGGCTGGTCGGGGAAATCCTGCGCGAGCAGGGCGGCGAGCAGCTGTATGAGCTCGTGGAGCTGGACCGCGTGGCCGCCATCCGCAGCCGTGCCGGGGAGAGCGATGCCGGCGTCGAGCTCGCCGCCTGCGTGCGCGACCGGCCGCCGGCGCTGGCGCGTGACCTGGTGCGCGCCTTCTCCACCTGGTTCCAGGCGGTGAATCTCGCCGAGCGGGTGCATCGCATCCGCCGCCGCCGTGACTACTTCCTCAAGGACAGTCAGCGGCCCCAGCCGGGCGGAGTCGAGGATGCGATCGCCGCCCTGAAGAGCCAGGGCTGGACGTTTCCCGAGGTGCTGGAGCTGCTCGGCTCGCTGGCGATCGATCCGGTATTCGCGGCGCATTCTGCGGATGCCAACCGCCGCACGCTGCTGCGCAAGCAGCAGCGCATCGCGCAGCGGCTGCTGGCGCGGCTCGATCCGGCGATTACACCCAACGAGCAGCGCAATCTCTGGGCCAGCATCCGCCTGGAGATGACCGCGGCGTGGCAGACCGAGGAGCTGCCGCGTGAACGGCTCACGGTCGCCGATGAGCGTGAGCAGATCCTGTTCTACCTGCTCGAGATCCTCTATCAGGTGGTGCCGGCGTTCTACGAGGAGATCGCGCAGGCGCTCGGCAAGGTGTACGGCGCCGCCGCCGCGGCGGTGCACGTGCCGCCCATCCTGCAGTTCGGCACCTGGGCGGGCGGTGACACGGATGGCAATCCCGACGTGCACGCCAAGACCATCCGCGAGAGCCTGGCACGCCAGCGGCAGGTGCTGCTCAACTGCTACGTCGCGGAGTGCCAGCGCCTCGGGCAGCGCCTGTCGCAGAGCGCGAGCCGCGTCGGCGTGTCGGCGGAGCTGCAGAAGCGCATCGAGCGCTATACGACTCTGTTGCCGGCGGCGCGCGGCGGCGTGCCGCCGCACCACGAACGCATGCCCTACCGGTTGCTGCTGGCGCAGATCTGCGAGCGGCTACGTAACGCCAACGAGGGGCGCGCTTCGGGCTACGAGGGACCGCAGCAGTTTCATGCCGACGTGGCGCTGATCGCCGCCAGCCTGCGCGCCAACAAGGGGACGAATGCCGGCCTCTTCTACGTCGAGCGGCTGCTGCGCCGCATCGATACCTTCGGCTTTCATCTCGCGGCGCTCGATGTGCGCGTGCACGCGAGCGTGCTGCACCAGGTTATCGCGCGCGGGTTCGCCGATCCGGCCTGGCTCACGCGCACGAGTGAGGAGCGGCGCGTGCTGCTCGCGGCGGCGCTGGAGAAGGATCGCGGCCCGCTCACCGAGCTCGATGCGCTCGGCAAACGCTCGCTCGCGGTGTTCGAGGCGATCGTCCAGGCGCGGCATCGCTACGGCGCGGACGCCATCGGCTATTTCATCGTGAGTGGTGCCACGGGAGCCGATGATGTACTGGCGGCACTGCTGTTGGCGCGCTGGGCGTCCGCCTACGACAAGCGCACCGGCGAGCTGTCGCTCGACATTGCGCCGCAGTTCGAGACCGAGGAGGCGCTCGCCGGCTGCGGCGCCGCCATGCAGCAGCTGCTGGCGGAGCCGCAGTACCGGCACCACGTCGGGGCGCGCGGCCGGCGGCAATGCGTGGTGGTGGGCTACTCCGACAGCAACAAGCAGGCCGGCACCTGTGCCTCGCGCGTCATGATCCATGAGGCGCAGCGCGCGCTCGCCCGCGTGCTCGGCTCGGCGGGTGAGCAGACGGTGGTGTTCCACGCCCGCGGCGGCAGCCTGGCGCGCGGCGGCGGACGCATCGAGGCACTCGTCAAGGCGGCGCCCGCGGGTGCCGTCGACGGCGTGCTGCGCATCCGCGAGCAGGGCGCGACCGTGCGCAACGGCTACGGCTTGCGGCCGATCGCGATGCGCACGCTCGAGCGCGCCTTCAGCGCGCTCGCCCTGACGAGCGCCGCGCAACGGCGCGGCACGCTGGCGGCCGACCGCCCCGAGCACCTCGAGTGTGCGGTGCTGCTCGGCGCCGAAAGCCGCGCCGCCTATCGCCGCCTGGTGTGGCAGGACGCGGGTTTCTACGAGTACTTCCGTGCCATCACACCGATCGATGTGATCGAGCGCATGCAGATCGGCTCGCGCTCGATCCACCGCGACCAGGGCAGCAGCATCGAGACGCTGCTGCCGGTACCGTGGGTGTTCGCGTGGTCGCAGACCCGCTATCTGCTGCCCGCCTGGTACGGTGCCGGCGCGGGCCTGAGCGCCTCGCTCGAGCGCTTCGGCCTACAACGCGTGCGCGAGATCTACGCGCAATGGTTCTTCATGCGCAACCTGCTCGATGACGTGGAGAGCATGCTGGCACGGGTCGATCTCGACATCGCGCAGCACTACGAGGAGTTCGCCCCGCCGGGCCTGAAGCGCTACTCGGAGGACATCCGCGCCGAGTACCGCGCCGCCTGCCAGCACATCCTCGCCATCAAGGAGAGCCGCGCGCTGCTCGATTCCGACCCGACGATGCAGCGCTCGATCCAGCTGCGCAACCCGTATGTCGATCCCATGAACCTGTTGCAGGTGGATCTGCTGCGTCGCTGGCGCGCCAGCGGGCGCGAGGACCGCGACTTGTTCGAGGCGCTGCTCGCGAGCGTCGGCGGGATCGCCCAGGGCCTGCAGACGACCGGCTGAGACGCATGCAGGCCCCGACTCCCTCCCGTGCCGTCACCATCCGCGGCGCGACTGCGGCGGATGTGCCCACGGTGCTTAGCTTCATTCGCGAGCTGGCCGTTTACGAGCGCCTCGGGCACGAGGTGCTGGCTACCGAGGTGGACCTGCACGCGGCGCTCTTTGGGTCGCGAGCCTACGCCGAGGTCGCCCTCGCCTGTCTCCAGGGCGAGCCCGTAGGGTTCGCGCTCTTCTTCCACAACTTCTCGACCCTGCTCGGCAAGCCAGGGATCTACCTCGAGGATCTGTACGTGCGGCCGCAGGCCCGTGGCCTGGGCGCCGGCAAGCGCCTGCTCGCTTACCTTGCAAAGACGGCTCGCGAGCGGGGCTGCGTCCGGCTCGAATGGACGGTGCTCGACTGGAACGAGCCCTCGATCGCCTTCTACCGCGGCCTCGGCGCCGTCGCGAACAGCGAGTGGACTACCTACCGTATGCAGGGCGAGGCGCTGCGGCGGCTGGCCGATGAGTGTCCGAGTGATAATTCAACGGTTGCGCGACGCTGGCGCGGGCGGCTCATTGCACCGCGTGGCAGCGGGGATCGGGACTGGCTCGCGCTGCGCCTCGCCCTGTGGCCGGATGAGGAGCCCGCCGCAGAGCTCGCCGCCATGGCGGAGGACCTCAGGCGGGACTTCCACGTGCGCCTCGCCGTCGATGATGCCGGCGCGGCCGTGGGCTTCGTCGAGGGTTCGATGCGCACCGACTACGTGAACGGCACGCGCTCCTCTCCGGTGGCGTTTCTCGAGGGCCTGTACGTGGTGCCCGAGTTTCGTCACCTCGGCGTGGCACGCGCACTGGTGGAGTCGGTCGCCGAGTGGGCGCGCAGCGCGGGGTGCGCCGAGCTCGCCTCCGACTCACTGCTGGACAACCGGTCAGGACACGCCGCGCATCGGGCACTCGGGTTCGAAGAGACCGAGCGAGTCGTGTATTTTCGCCGGGCACTGTCTGCCGAGTGAGAGCTATGTCCAAACTCGTGGTGAAAAGCATCGGAATCTCCCTCGATGGCTACGCCGCAGGCCCCGAGCAGGATCTCGAGCATCCGCTCGGCGTTGGCGGCGCGGAGCTCTTCGAGTGGTTCTTCGCGACGCGCACCTGGCGGCGCATGCACGCTGAGCAGGACGGCGGTGAGGCCGGGGTCGACGATGCCATGGCCGCGCGCGGCTTCGAGCGCATCGGCGCCTGGATCATCGGGCGCAACATGTTCGGGCCGGTGCGCGGTGCGTGGCCCGATGAGAGCTGGCGCGGCTGGTGGGGGGAGGAGCCGCCCTTTCACACGCCGGTGTTCGTGCTGACGCATCACCGGCGAGCGCCTCTCACCATGGTGGGCGGCACCAGGTTCCAGTTCGTGACCGAAGGCATTCACGCCGCGCTCGAGCAGGCACGTGCCGCGGCAGGTGCGCGCGACATCCGCCTCGGCGGCGGCGTGGCCACCATCCGTGAGTACCTCAGCGCCGGACTCGTCGATGAGCTGCATCTCGCCGTGCGGCCGGTACTGCTCGGCGCCGGCGAGCATCTGTTCCGCGACCTCGACCTGCCCGCACTCGGCTATGAGTGCACGGGACAGTTCGCGGGCGAGCGTGCCAGCCATGTGTTTCTGCGCCGGCGTACCGCGAGCGGATGAGCACGCCGCGTCACACGCGCCGTAGCTTCCTCACGAGCGCCACCGCGGCGGGCGCTGCGGCGCTGGCGCCGCACCTGCTGCCCGCGGCGCGGTCGCCCGAGCAGCGCCGGCCGAATCTGGTGTTCTTCCTCGGTGAAGGGGCGCGCTGGGATGAGTCCTCGCTCGCCGGCAACGCGCTGCTCAAGACACCGCACATCGATCGCATCGGCCGCGAAGGCGCGGTGTTCGACAACGCCTTCTGCATCAACTCGCTGTGCCTGCCGGCCCGCGCCACGATCCTGAGCGGCCTCTACTCGCACGTGACCGGCGCGGTCGACAACCAGCATAGCCGCGTGCCAGCGCGCTTCCCGATCCTGAGCGACCTGATCCGCGCGGCCGGGTATGAGGTGGCCTTCATCGGCAAATCCCACGTCGAGGGGTCGCTCCTGGACCACTACTGGGACTACTACTTCGGCTTTGCGGGCCAGGCGGATTACCAGTGCCCGGTGGTCGTCGAGGGTGTGCGGGGCCGTTTCGGTCCGCCCCGCCAGTACCACGACTACGTCGATGACCTGCTGACGCGCAAGGCGGTCGCGTGGCTCAAGCAACCGCATCAGTCGCCGCTGTGCCTGTTCCTGTGGTTCTACGCACCGCACGCCCCGTTCGACCGACCACTGCGCATGGTCAACGATTTCAACGGTGTGCCGATCCCAAAGCCCGCGAGCTTCGATGAGTACCTGTCGGGCTACGCGGGCAAGCCGCGCGGTGTGATCGAGGCGCGCAACAAGATCGGCGCCCAGTTCCTCGAGCGCGACGCGCCGCGCTCACTGGAGGAGCTCGTCAAGGACCACTACTGCGGCATCGAGTCGAACGACGAGAACATCGCTCAGGTACTGGACGTGCTCGAGCGCGCCGGCACACTCGATGACACCGCGGTCCTGTGGAGCTCCGATCACGGCTTCTTCCTCGGCGAGCATCGGTTCTACGACAAGCGCCTCATGTACGAGCCCTCGATCCGCATTCCGCTCATAGTCCGATATCCGCCGCGGATCGCAGCCGGCACGAGTAGCCAGCGCATGGCGCTCAACCTGGATCTCGCTCCCACCCTCCTCGATCTTGCCGGCGCGCCGGTGCCCGCGCATTTTCAGGGGCACAGCCTCCTGCCGCTGCTCGCCGATCCGGCCGCAGCGTGGCGCAGCGACTGGCTGTACGAGTACTACGAATACCCCGGCAACGAGCAAGTGCGGCCGTGCCGCGGCGTGCGCACCGAGCGCTACAAGTACATTCACTACTTCACCTCACCCGAGGAATTCGAGCTCTACGACCTCGGAAACGACCCTGACGAGCTGCATAACCTCTACGGCGACCCGGCCCATGCCGGGCTCACGCGTCAGCTCGCGGCGCGACTCGAGGAGCTGCGCCGTGAGACCGGTGATCACTACGCGTGGCAGCGCACCTCGTTGCTGAAGCAACAGGCGGCGAGCGCGGGCTGTGAGGACTCCGAATGATGCAACCGCGAGGCCTGCCAAACCGGAGAGTGATTGTTGCGATCGGGGTCGCCGCGTTGCTGGCCGTAGGACGGGCGGCCCTTGGCGTGGAGCCGGCGGACGATTCGATGCCGGCCAGCTCCAACGTGCCAGGCGCCCAGAGCCCGCGGATTCACCGCGATGGCCGCGTCACCTTCACGCTCAAGGCGCCGGAGGCCCGCAGTCTCGACGTCGCCGGCGGCGACGGGCTCGGCAAGGGGCCGTTTCCGATGACGCGGGCGGCCGATGGAACCTGGAGCGTGACCATCGCGCCGCCGGTTCCGGGATTCCACTACTACTGGTTCGATCTCGATGGGGTCGCGGTGAACGATCCTGGCAGCCGGACCTATTTCGGCTACAGCAAGGAGACCAGCGGCATCGAGATCCCCGATCCGCATGGGGACTTCTACGCCGTGCGGAATGTCCCGCTCGGGCAAGTGCGCACCCAATGGTACTTGTCCAGCACCACCGGCGAGTGGCGTCGCGCGGTCGTGTATACGCCGCCTGGCTACGACACGAGCGGCAAACGGTACCCGGTGCTGATTTTGCAGCACGGCATGGGCGAGGATGAGACCGGCTGGACGCGCCAGGGCCGCGCCCAGTTCATCCTCGATAACCTGATCGCCGCGGGCCAAGCCGCGCCGATGATCGTGGTCATGGACCGCGGCTACGCCGATCCGCGGGGTGCCGCGCCCTTCGCCTTGACGGCCGACATGCCGCTGCGCGACATCCGTGCGGCGTTCAGCCGCTTCGAGGCCGTGCTGATGCATGACCTCATCCCCACGATCGATCGTGCCTACCGCACCATCCCGGATCGCGACCATCGCGCCCTGGCGGGGCTGTCGATGGGCGGCATGCAGACACTCTTCATCGGTCTGCGTCATCTCGATACGTTCGCGTACATCGCCGCGCTCAGCAGTCCGGTGATCCGCGGCAACGACCCGGACGAAAAGCTGGCATCGAGCCTCCTCGGACCGTTCGACGCCAGGACCGCCTTCGATGGCGCCTTCGCCGATGCCGCGAAGTTCAACCAGCGCGTGAAGCTCTTCTGGCTGGGCGTGGGAACCGCCGAGGGCGAGCCGATACATTCGAGCGTACGCGGCGCAGTCGATGCGCTGCGCGCGAGCGGCGTGCGGCTCGAGCACTTCGAATCTCAGGGCACGGCCCACGAGTGGCAGACCTGGCGGCGCGACCTGCTGGAGGTCGCGCCGCGACTGTTCCGTTAGCGGGTCACGCCACTCAGCGCGCCGGCGCCGGCGCGAACACCTCTTGCTGCGGTTTTTTCTGCTGCTGCTGACGCGCACGCCAGATCGCGAGCTGCTCCTGCCACTGCTTGTCGAAGGCCGCTACCAGCCGCGGCAGCGCGGGGCGCAGCAGCAGGTCCGCCGCCTGTCCGGGCGCCGGCACGGCCACCTCGGGGGTGCCGCCCAGGGCGTGGAGCCGCTCCTGCAGGGAGGGGTGCGTGTTGCTGACCGAGGCGACCTGCTTCAACGCCGCGCTCACCCAGTCCTTGCGGTCCGCTTCGGAGATCCCCGTCAGGGCGGCCGCCCCCAGGTTGCTGAAGGGCGCGAAGGTGGTCGTTGCGGGCGCCTCGGCGGCGGCTTTTGCGATCCCCGGCCAGTAGCGCTGCGTGAGAAATGCCCCCACGACGCTGACGGTAGTCAAAGCCTGCGAGGCAACCTGTGGCGAAGTCAGCCGCGCAGCAGCCGCGTCGGCCTCGAACTCGTTGGCGCGTGCCAGCGGGAACGAGAACGCGAAAAAGTATGGCACGTACCAGCGGTAGAACCAGGTGATCAGCTGCGACCCCGCAGGAGCGTGCCGGCTCAACGCCGCACCAAGCCGCAGCCACGTCAACCGTAAGCGGTAGATCCAGTTGGATGAGCGCGCGTGTCCATGCGAGAGATGACCGAGCTCGTGCGCGAGAACCGCGGTGAATTGCTCGCGCGTGAGTACCTGCAGCAGGGGCAGCCCGAGCAGCAGGTAGTTGCGATGCCAGCCGAAGAGACCGAGACGTGGAATCTGGCATACCCCGGCGTTGAAATCGGGCGTCACGAGCACCGTGTGGATCGGCGGTGTGTTCAGCTCCCGGCTCAGTCGATCGAGCAACCTGAAGAGATCGGGTGCGTCGCCTGCGGCCATCGCCCGGCCCCTGGGCGGCTCCAGCCTGACCCATAGCGCGCGCAGCACCACCAGCAGGAAGCCGCCGATGACAATGACGAGCTTGACGCCAAGCGCCGGGACATGACGGATGACCAGGACCGCCGCGACGATCAACGCCAGCAAAATGGCGACCACGACGGCGAGGAAGCCGTAGCCGAGCACCGCCAGGCCGAGGACCTGGGCCTTGTACATCCCGGGACGGGCCCGTGCTGCGCGCTCGAGGCGCTCGACGAGCAGTTCAAAATCCCGGTTGTCCATGACCTGGAGTATCCCTGCGTTTAACCGGGTCGTACCAGGACCTGGTTCAACGAAGGCAATGGTAATCAGGCTCGGCCGAGTTTTGGCGACCGGCCGCCCTCGCCCCCCGGAACGGAATTCTGCCGCCTGGAAGCTGCGCTGGGATTCGACTGGTCGCAAGCGGACCGTCACCCTGGCGCGCTCCAAACGACGGACCGGTTCTCGGCGCAGGAAACCCGGGAGATAATCAGCCACGCTGACAGGTAGGTACGCATGCGCATGACAACACTCGGCCAGGGCCTGTTCGCCATTGCCGCAGCGAGCCTCGCCATCCTGAGTCTCGCGTACGGCGATTTCGGCTGGGGAGCACAGTCAGTTCTTGCCGGCGTTCCGTGGCGGCAAGCCTGGGTGTACGCATCCGCCCTCATGCTGCTCGCCGCCGGCGTCGGACTGTGCTTCCCGCGCACCGCCCTGCCGGGCGTCCTGACGATCGGCGCCTACCAGCTGATCGGAGCTGCGCTCTCGGTACCGCTGATCCTTGCAAAACCGCTCGGCGTGGACGCCTGGTATCCCTTTTGCGAAGCCCTGACACCGCTGGCTGCCGCATGGATTCTCTATGCAGCATTGCGACGGCAGTCGCAAACACCGGCGCTGCCGATCGACAGCGCGGGCGCCGTGCGCACCGCGCAGGTCCTGTTCGGTCTCACCTGTGTTTTCTACGGCTTCTCGCACTTCCTGTACGCCGACTACACCGCCGGCATGGTGCCTGCGTGGCTCCCGGGTCACCTCGGATTCGCCTATTTCACGGGACTGGGTCACGCCGCCGCGGGACTTGCCATCATCGTCGCGACACTGCCACGTCTGGCGGCAATCCTCGAGGCGACCATGATGAGCCTGTTTGGACTTCTGGTCTGGGTACCGAGCTTCTTCGCGCATCCCCGCCCCGCATGGGCGACGCAGCCCGAACACCAATGGTCGGAGCTGGTCGTGAATGTGGTGCTGGCCGCATCGGCGTGGGTGGTCGCAAGCTCCTTTGTGACTCGCTCGACAACACCTCCGCGCTGAGCGTTCAGCGCAGCGCTCAACGACGCGCTGTAGGCCGAGACTGACGCTGTAACTGTGCTTCCGCACGCTGCGCGCCTGTGCTGCGTCGCACTAGCATGTCGCTGAGGCACTTCATCGGAGAGCACAGCCATGGCCAGAGCAAAACGCAGTCGTCACCGCACGGCTCGCACAGTCAAATCGCGGCGCGCGCGGCCTTCGGCATCAGCTCGCCCCACGCCGCAATCGCGCCGGGTGGCGCGGGCGCGGGTCAAGCGCGCCGCAAAGCGCGTGCTGGTGAGTGCCAAGCGGGTGGCCGGAACGCTGGTGCGCGCCGGAGCCGTCAGAGGCCGCGCGGCGCTGGCGCGCGGCGCGCGCGTCACGGCGCGAACTGCAGGGCGCGGCGGCAAGCGCGCCGCCGGCGCTGCGCAGACGGCAATCGAATCGCTCGCAGACCGTATCGCGCCCTGAGCGGGTGAACGCGCGGCCTCACGGCCGCCGGTACAGCACCCCGCCCTTCATGACGAGCACCACGTGCTCGATGGCGGCGATATCCTTGGTCGGATCGCCGCTCACCGCGACGAGATCGGCGAGCATGTGCTCGCGCACACCCCCGAGATCCGACTCGTGGCGCAGGATCCTGGCGTCGGTGGCGGTGGCGGCGGTCAGCGCCTCGAGCGGTGTCATGCCGTCACGCACCATCCACTCGACTTCCCGGTAGTTGGTGCCGTGAGCGAACACGCCGACATCGCTGCCGCAGCCGATGGTCACGTGCGCCTCGCGCGCGTAGCGGAACGCCTGCGCCGCGCGCTGCATCGCCGGCGTCGGCGGGCTCGCGCCGCGCACGTAGTGCTCGAAGTACTCCGAGTACGCTTCCTCGGCCGTGAGGGTGGGAAGATAAGCGACGCCGCGCTCGGCCATCAGCTTGAAGACCTCGGGTGTGCCGTTGAAGCCGTGCTCGATGGTGTCCACCCCGGCGAGCGCGGCGCGCCGCATGCCCTCGGCGGTGGTGGCATGCACCGCGACCGGCCGGCCCGAGGAATGCGCCGCCTCGACTGCCGCCTTGAGCTCCTCCTCGCTGAAGGTCGGCTGCTGCGTGCCACCCGGCCCCCAGCGATAGTCGGCGTACAGTTTGATCCAGTCGGCGCCGCGCCCGGCCTGCTCGCGGACCGCGCGGATCATCTCCGGCACGCCGCTCACCTCCTGCGCTCCCTGCGGAGTGCAGCAGACGTCCGGCCGCAGGCCGCGCGGCGCGGGCCCGTAGCTGCCGGTGGCGACGATGGCGCGCGTGGCAACGAACAGCCGCGGACCATCGATGAGCCCGTCCTCGATCGCCTGTCGCAACGACACGTCGGCGTACTCCGCCCCCTCGGTACCGAGATCGCGCAACGTGGTGAATCCCGACAGCAGCGTGGCGCGTGCCTGCACGGCGGCGCGCAGCGTGCGGTACGGGACCGGCTCCTTCAGCACCTGGTCGTTCCACAGGGTCTCGTTGTACGGATGCAGCAACAGGTGCGAGTGGATGTCCATCAATCCCGGCAGCAGCGTCGCGCCCGGCAGATCGACGATGAGCGCATCGGGCGGTGCGTGCACCGCACTCGGCGGACCGACGGCGGCAATGCGCGCGCCATCGGTGAGCACCACCCAGCCGCTGTGCAGCGGCTCGCCGGCGGTCCACACCTGCGCCGGGCGCAGCAGTACCGCACCGGTCGCTGCGGGCGCGGCGGCGCGCGCCGCTGACAGGGCGCCGCAAAACGCGAGTGTCAAAAGCGCGGCCACGCGCAACCCGTGCGCTGCCCGGATGATCATGGTTCGGCCCGTCCTGTTGTTGTTGTGCGGACGTGAGGCGGCGTCGGCGCCGCATCTCCCCGTGCTGCGCAGCACCCCGGCCTGCCGGCGCGCTGCCGCAGCTCCTACGACGGTCCCATCAGCACCGTGGTGTCGTAGCTCTCGAAACCCTGGATGGCACGCCCGTAGGCGTTGAACACCAGCCGCTCGGCGACCTTGTCGGCACGCGGCGCGAGCAGCATGCGCAGTACCACCTCGTCGGCCGGCCGCGTCGCCTCTTCCGCGAGCAGCTGCTCGACGACTCGCGTCAGGCGGAACACCAGCTCGTTGACGAAGCGCAGGTGCGCGCCGTCGTGCACCTGCTCGGCGCCGGGGCCGTAGGTGGCGCGTGCCTCCTCCGCCAGCTCGTGCAGGACCAGGTTCAGCAGCCGCGCCTTGTCGACGGTGCGCAGCTCACCGAAGAACTCGATTTCGGAATTGAGGTTCATGGCTGCCTCATGCGACGAACGCCCGATTGAGGTTAGGCCGAGGTGGGGAAAAAGTCGATTGGTTTAGTGGCAGTTACGGCGTCGACGTCCTCGGGCTGGAACTGGAAGAGTCGTACCAGCGAGATGATCTTCTTCTCGAGCTCCGGGTCCCTGAGCTCGCTCGAGACGACGCGACAATCGGTTACAGTGCCGTTGGGCGCGATGGTGAACTCGAGCACCAGCTTGCCCTGCAGCTCCGCGTTGTCGCGCAGCGCGCGCGCATACAGGTTGTAGATGCGGCCCTTGTTCTTGTCGAACACCAGCGCGATCTCTTCCGGCGAGCGCGCCGGCTTGCCGCCACCGCCCGAGTGGGTGGCGCCGCGGTTGGCGACGCTCGACATCGCGACCGAGGAGGTGACCGCGGTCGCGGTGTGCCCGGTGAGCGAGCCCGCCCCGGTGCCGAAGCCGCGGCTCGAGTTGGCGGAGGTGATGCCGCCGCTTCCGGCGCCTACCCGGGACGTGATCAGCGAGCGTTCGGCGTGCGAATCGGCGCCGACGGTGCCCGACAGGTTCTTGGTCTCGAGCGGCGTCAGGTCCATCTGCTCGCGCAGGTCCGCGAGCTCGTCCTTCACCTGGTTGAGCTGCTTCTCGGCCTTCTTGTGCGCCAGCTCCTTCAGGTCCACCGGCGGCGGCGGTTGCTTGACCATCGCCAGCTTCGGCTCGATCTTCGGCTGCTCAACGGGCTTCGGCGGCGGGGGCTTGGGCTTCTGCTCCAGCATCACCTTGGCGAGCCGCTCCGGGATGTCCTCGGCCGTCTCGCGCTTGGGCGTCGGCAGGAGCGGGAACAGGATGCCGAGCACCACCAGCACGATCAGCAGCACCCGCAGGATCTTGCGAAAGCGCTCGCCGGATTCCGGGTCGCCTTCCCAGGGCAGCTCGTATTCGCGGTAGTAGGGAGCGAGCAGCATGCCTAACCCGCCTTGACCTGGCCGGCCGCGACCGGCTTTTCCTTCTGGATGACCGCGAGCGAGATCTTGCCGTAGTCGGCATCCGTGCAGGTCTGCATCACGCGCTTCAGCACGTCATAGGGCAGCTCCTTGTCCGCCATGATGGTGATCTCGCGCTGCGCGATGTCCTTGTCGGTCATCTCCTGGCCGACCAGCATCGGGCGCTTGAGAGCTGCCGACAGCGGCGCGATCAGCGCACTCGGGGAAGCCTGGATGTCCTTCACCGTGGTGATGTACTCGCCCTGCACGAACAGGTCGCTCTTGGTGATCATCACCACCACCGACTGCTTCGGCGCGGTCTGCGCGATCGACTGCGGGATCTCGATGCCCTTGGAGTTCTGGATGACCTCGACCTCGGTCGAGTACACGAGCAGGAATGCCACCATCACCGACAGGATGTCGATGAGCGGAATGAGATTGAGCTGCGCGTCGGCGCGGTGCCGCAGGTGATGCTGCGCCATGCGGCGGGCGCGGTTGGACATGCTCATGAGTGGGCTCCGTGGCCCGTCGCAGCCGCCGGCGCGACGGGCGTCGCGGCGGTGGGTGCGGGCGCACCGGGCGGCGCCTCGGTGGTCGAGGGAGCATCGCCGATGGAGATATCCGGGAACAGCTCCGCCTGCACCGTGTTGATGCCCTGCCCGGTCTCGAACACCCGCACCCGGTCCATGACCTGCACCAGCGTGTCGTAGGGCGTATCGGGCTCGAGCAGGATGCTGGCGTCGGTCTTGTCGGGGAACTTCGCCTTCACGCGCTTCAGGTACTCGGTGAGGTTGTCATAGTCGTAGCCGGAGGCGGTGTTGGGGAGCGTGGCGAGCGGTCCGGTGTTGCGGTCGGCGACCTGCAGCAGGTCCTTGCGCACCATCACCTCCAGCTGCAGACCCGGCGGCGGCTCCTTCCATGTGGTGTTGGGCGGCGGCAGGTTCAGCTGCAGAACCACGGTGCGGGAGAACACCGCGGTCATGAGCAGGAACGTCACCAGCACGGTGAAGATGTCGATCATCGGTACGAGCAGCAGCTCGGCCGGCCGGCGCGAGTGACGCTCCAGCTTGCGGTTTTGATACGAGCGACGCATGCGGCTCCTTCGACCGTGCTCGGTGCGGCGGCCTTAAGGACCTCAGGCCGCGGCCGGTGCCGCGCTGCGCTCGGTGATGGCGTTCAGGAACTTCACCGACGCCATCTCCAGACTGTCGATCAGCTCCGTGGTCTTGGTCTGCAGGAACGCGTGGATGAACAGCAGCGGCACCGCCGTCATCAGGCCGAAGGCGGTGCAGTTCATCGCCACCGAGATGCTCGCCGACAGCAGGTTGGCCTTCTCGGCCGGGTTGACCGTGGCGACCGCCGCGAAGGCGCGGATCAGTCCCATCACGGTACCGAGCAGCCCGAGCAGCGTCGCCAGGTTGGCGAAGGTTGCCAGGTAGTGGGTGCGCTTCTCGAGGCGCGGCACCACCTCCATCAGGCTCTCCTCCATCGCTTTCTCGATGTCATCGCGGCGGCGCGCCGACTGAATGCGCGCCAGGCCGTAGTTGAGGATATGGCCGATGGCCGACTGCGACTTCGAGGTCGCCTGCGCCACGCCGCGGAAGTTGCCCTGCGACAGCAGCGGCACGATCTCATTCCACAGACTGCGATTACGCGTCGCAGTGGCGGTCAGATAGATCCAGCGCTCCAGGGCAATCGCCAGACCGAACACGAACACGATGGCGATCGGGTACATGAAGTCCCCGCCGCCCTGAAAGAAACGCACGATCAGGTTCCAGACCTGCATAAAGCACTCCCGCTCAAAGAACCCCCACACATGGGGACGCAAGCATGTGAAAACTGAATGACATATACCTAAAAAGCTGCGATCCAGCTCTCATCCTGAAAGGGCGCCACCGGCAGCCTCAGTGCCTGTCGCCAGAACCCGGCACTGTGCCCGCCGGGGGGCCCGTCACGTCGGGCTTCAGGGCGTCGTAATAGCGGTTTTCCCGCAGGAATACCTCACGGTCGATCGGCTGCAGTACGTCGTCCACGAGGCTGTTGGCGGGCTTACCGACGAGGTCACCGAGGTCGGAGCGCTTCCAGGGCACGATGTACAGCACCTTCGGCAGCTCGCGGTTGCCGGTGATGTCGGTGGTCTCGAGCTCGAGGCGATCCGTCCCCTTCGGCGTCCGCGCGGTGCTCTTTGACGATCCGGCGGCGGCCGGTGTTGCCGGCGCGGGTTTGGTGTTGGACGCGCCTGCCGGGGCGGCAGCCGCTGGCGACGGCAGGCTCGCACTCGGCGCGGGGCTCGCGGCCGACGCTGGTGCCTGATCCGGCGTGGAACGGGTGTCCACGCCAGGCTCGAGCTGATCCGGGGGCGGCGCCACCGGAGCCTTGGTCGCCGGGCGCGCGGGCGGTGGGCTCTCCTGCGCCTGGGCAACGGCGAGCGCCATCAGGAACACGAGCATCAGTCCTTTACGCATGGTCAGACTCCTGTTGCGCCGCGCGCGGTCGAGGAACCCGAGGGACTCGCACCGGAACCCTTCGGTGGCGCCGCAGCGGGCGCGTTGGCCGGCGCCGTCGCGGGCTCCGCGGCGGGCGGTGCGGCGCCCGGCGCCGTTCCCGGCGCCGGCTCCGCGGCGGGTGTCTGCGGGGCAGCCTCGGGGCGCTTCACGGGCGGCATGCCGAGCCGCTGGCGCAGCTCGGCGATCCAGCCGCTCACGGGCTTCTCCTCACCGGTCAGCTCCTGATACCGCGACAGCGCCGCGAGCGCGCGCTGCGGATCTCCGAGATAGAGGTCCGAGACGACGCCGAGGTTCCGCCAGGCGGGTGCGAACTGCGGGTCGGCTTTGACGGCTTCCTCGTAGGAGGCGGCCGCATCCTTGAACTCGCCGCGCATCCGCTGCGTCACGCCGAGCTCGCTCCAGGCACTCGCACTGCCCGGCTCGTGCTCGACGGCGCTCTTCAGCGCCCGCTCGGAGTCCTCGAGCCGCCCGTTCTTGCGGTACAGGATGCCGAGATTGACGAACGGGGCGGCGTACTGCGGGTACTGGAGCGAGATCTGCTTGAAGCCGAGCTCGGCCTCGGTCGCGTTGCCGGCGCGCATGTAGTTCACCGCGCGCGCGAAGTCGGCGGCGGCCGCGGGCGGCACGGGGGGCGGTGCGGCAGCTGCGGGTGCGGCTGCGCCGGCGGCCGCCGGTGCCGGGTGCTGCGGCGTCGCGGTGCCGGGCGAGGCGACCGGGGCCGGCGCGACAACCGCGGGCTGCGGATGCTCCTGCTGCGGCGGCGCGGAGTGACACGCGGCAAGCAGCGTCGGCGCGGCGAGCGCGAGCCACGCGCTGCGCGGCACGCGCCTCAGACGCCGCCCCGGGTGCTCACTCGAGCTTGGCGACCACATCCTCGGTCAACTCCGTCTTGCCATAGCGGGCGGGCTTGAGCTCAGCGAGCGCCGCAAAGCTCTTGCGTATCGATTCATCGTACAGGCCCTCCTTGGCGCGCGCCGCATTGAGCTCGTGCACCTTGATGGCCTCCTCCTCGAACGGGAATACCTGCTCCTCGAGCAGCGAGTTGTACTCCTCGAGTGCGTCGCCCTTGAGATTCGGCGGGCGCTCGGAATGCATCACGTCGTGCGCCAGGGTGCGGTACAGCTCGGCCATCTCGTAGGTTGCAGCCGTGGTCACCTCGGCCACCTGGTAGTCGGCGGCGGCCTTGTAGCCGTCCATCGCCGCCTCGAGCGCATGGCGCTTCACCACCAGGCTCTTCTTCAGCGGCACGGTGAGCTGCACCGCGCGGAAGGCATCGCGCGCCGGCGCGGCGAGCACCAGTTGCGCCTTGGCCGCCAGGTAGTGTGTGCGCTCGGTGCGTTGCGCACCGGCCTGCGAGTCGGCGGCGATGATCTGCCGATACCAGTAGTCGCGGCGCGTCAGGTCGGCGCCCTTGGCGGCATAGTCGGCGAGCTTCTGCCGTGCCTCGACGGCATCCGTGACCGGCGTCGGGTTGGTGGCGACGAACTTCTCCAGCATCGCCACCGCCTTCGGCGTGTTGCCCGCCTTGGCATACAGGTCCGCCGACTGCAGCTGCGCCTCGCGCCGCACCGCCGGCTCCTCGGTGGGGCTCGCCGCAATGCGCTCGAACTCCCCGGCCGCCTCGCCGGGCCGATTGGCCTCGCCGTAGGCGACGGCGAGCTTGCGGGTCACGTCCGCAGACAGCGGGCTCGAGGGAAAGTCGCGCCGGAAGCCCTCCAGCACGGAGATGGCACGGTCCCAGCTCTTGAGCTGGATGAGCTGCGCCGCGGCGTCGTACTCGGCGTTGGAGCGGATCTTGGAGTCAGGCGCGACGCGCGCGACGCGCAGGTAATCCTCGACGGCGCCGCTGCCATCGCCGGCCTTCTGCTTGGCCTCGCCCTGCTTGTACACCGAGGCGGCGAGGCGCTCGGTGAGATCGGCGCGCAGCTTGTCATCGGTCCCGGCGAGCGTCCGCGCCTGGCTGAAGGCGGGCTCCGCCTGCGCGTATTCGCCCTGGTCGAAGTGCGACTGCGCGATGATGGTCCAGGCGATGCGCTGCTTGGCCGCGTCCACCGGCGGCTGCCGCGCGAGCAGCATCTGCGCCACGCCGATGGCGCGTGGCCGGTCGCCGGCGGCGAAGATGTCCTCGGCGGCGCGTGTCAGGACGCCGGCGCTGTCGGGGTGCTCGGGAAAGGTCTGCGCGAAGTGCACGCCGGAATCGGTGGCGCGCCGGTGCCAGGCGTCCTTGTCGGCGCCGCTGAGATTCGCCTCGCCCTTCTGGTAGGCGATGAGCGCGGCGTAGGCCGCGGTCGAGGACTTGTCATTCTTCGGATAGTCGTAGGCGGTGTGCTCGTACTCGCTGGCCGCCTGCTCGTACTGGTGGCCGGCAAACAGCGCCTCCGCCAGCAGGTAGTTGGTGGCGGCGGAGTCGGGATCGTCGGGGAAGGACTTGAGGTAGGAGCGATACCAGCGTGCCGCCTCCTGATAGTCCTCGATGCGTCCGGTCTTCTGCGCATTGGCGTGAAAGAACGTCGCCACGTCCTTGAGATTGGTCTTGAGCTCGGTCACGACCTTCGGGTTGGCGGCTTTGGTGCGCGTCTTCCAGTACGGCGAATCGAAGTTGTAGCGCTCGACGAACTCATGCTTGCCATCGAGCACCAGCTGGCTGAAGCCGCCCTTGCTGTAGGCCTCGATGCCCGCCATGGCGAGGTTCGGTGCCTGTTCGCTGTAGGGGTCGAGCGCCACGTAAGCGCGATACGTCGTGGCGGCGTCCTGGTAGCGCTGCTTGTCGACGTACAGGTCCCCGAGTCGCTGGTAGAGCAGATAGGTGTAGGGACGCTGGCCGGTGCGGCCGACGTACTCGCCGAGCGTCTGCGCACCCTCGTTGTACGAGAACGTGATGCTCATGACGCGCAGCGTGTCCTCGACCAGCTCGCGATCGGCGCGCTTCAGGTTCTCGAGCGCGCGCCCCTTGCCGCTCACACCGAGCTCGTGATCGAGGACCTTGCCGAACGACGGCAGGCTCTCCTCGGCGCGTGACTGCTTGAACAGCGACCAGCCGTGCTTGTAGAGGCTCTGCTGATAGAAGCCCGAGTCCGGCCCGCGGGCAATGGCGGCCGCGTAGGCATGCTCGGCGTCCGGGTAGCGCTTGGCGGAGAACAGCAGCTCACCGCGCCGGAACTGCACCTCGGCGAGCTGCGGGGTGTTCGGGTAGCGCGCGATGATCCGGTCGAGGGTCGCGAGCGCCGGGTCGGGCTGACCGGTGACCTCGTAGGCCCGCGCCAGCTGGTAGAGCACCTGGTCGTTGCGCGCGTAGTCGGGGTACGCCTTCAGCAGCGTCGTGTACAGCCGGATGGCTTCCGCGCCCTGCAGGTCCTGGACGGTGACCTCCTGCTCCATGCGCTGCAGCTCGCCGGCGTCGAGGTTCAGATCGCCGAGGCGCCGCATCGCCTCCGCCCGCAGCTTCGGGTCGGTGTTCTGCAGCTCAAGGAAGCGGCGGTAGTTGTCCATCGCCTTCTCGACACTCGGTGCGGCGGCGGTCTCGCGATGCACCTCGACCGGGCGCGACTTCAGGTCGCCGATGGTCGCGGGCGCGGATTGCGCCGCGAGCGGTGCCGGGGCGAGCATCGCCAGCAGGAGTGCCGGCGCCGCGAGTGTTGTGAGCACTGCGGCTCTCACCGCGGCGGCTCCGGCGTGGCAGCAGGCGGCTGCGGCGGCGGCGCTGTCCCGGGGGGCAGCGCTGCCGGCGGCTGGGTTTCGGGGGGCGGCGTCTCGGGCGGCGGTGTCGCACCGGCAGGCGGCGACTCACTATTAGGCGCCCCGGGAGGCTGGGCTTCGGCAGGTGGCTGCCCCGCGGCGGGCGGCTCCTCGCCCGCGCCCTTCTGTACCGCAGCCGGCGCTTTGGCGGGCGCGCCGTTGGCGTGCACCGAGCGATCGTACATCTCGGCGAGCGCGAAGCGCGCCTGTACCTGGTAGGCGGCGAGGCGCGCCTTCTGGTCCTCGAGCTCCTGGATCGCCACATGCGCCAGATAGTCGGACTGGCGCTGCTCGGTGGCCGCGAGCCGCACCTGCATCGCATCGAGGCGCGCCTTGAGGGCGGCGATGCGCGTGGCGAACTCGCCGGTGTTGGTCGGTACGTTGCGCCGCGCCTGCTCGACGCGGATCCAGCGGCTCTGCGCCTCGTGCAGCGCGAGGTTGAGATCCTTGAGCGAGCGGTGTGCTTCCCAGAGGCGGGCGTTGTAGGCGTCGTTGAGGCGGAAATACAGCACGCCCTTCACCAGCGCCAGCCGTTCGCGCAGCTCGGCGTTGTCCGGAGTATCGGGCGCGGCGGCGAGCGCCGCCTCGATGCGCTGAATGCGCGCCCACTGCTCGCGCTCGGTATCGGTGCCGAGCGCGGCGACCTCGCGACGCGCTTCGATGGTCTGCAGCTGCCCGGCGAGGTCGACGTCGCGCTGCTGCAGGTGCTTCACGGCATCCGAGGCGAGCAGCGCGTCGACTCGCGGCAGCCGCTCCGCATAGGCGTGCTCGCGGGTGTCGACCATGTCCTGGAAGGCCTCCATGCTCTCATCGCCGCGATTGAGCAGGTTTCCCATGTGCAGCAGGTCGCGGTAGTTCTTCAGCCCCTCCTGGAAGTCGTAGCCGGCGAGCACCGTGTACAGATAGCGCGATTCGGGCGCATCGGGGAGCGTCTTCAGCTGCCAGAACCATCCGTAGGGCTGCTCGCTGCCGTTGCGCCCGCTCGCCAGCACGCGCTTGAGCATGTCGCCCTGCTCGATGCGCGTGATGGCCGCATCGAGCCGGCCGTTCTCGGCGTCAAATGACTCGACGGCGCTCTCGTAGTACTGCGCCGACTGCGCATCCGCGTTCAGCTTGCCGAAGGCATACGGCACCGCCAGGTAGGATTCCTGCACCGCCGAGTCGAGCACGTTGCGGTTGTGCAGCTCCATCCACGGCGCGAGCGCACCCTGATAGTTGCCGAGCGCCGCGTCAGCCCAGCCGGTACCGAGCAGCGCCTTGTTGGAGTATGGGCCGTTCAGGCGCACGCGCTCGAGCGCCGGCAGCGCCTTGGCCGGCTGGTTCGCCTGCAGATAGGCGAAGCCGAGCGCCAGGTTGGCCCGATCCCTGAGCGCGAGCATCTCCTCGCTGGCGGCGGGCTGCGAGCCCACGGCGGTGAGCAGCGGGTCGGCTTCGGCGAGGCGATTGCTGCGCACCAGCGCCACCCCGAGGTTGAAGCGCGCGTACGCCGACCAGCTGAAGGTGCCGCGCCAGCCGGACAAGAGCGCCACCGCCGCATCGAGCTTGCCCTGGTGAATGAGCACGTTGCCGAGCAGCAGCTCCTTGTGCGCCTCGAGGTCGGGTGACATGCGGCCGTTGACGCGCGAGAGCGCCTTGCCGGCCTCGTCGAGGTAGCCGCGGGCGTACCACACCTGCGCCAGGTAGAACCAGGCGACGTTGCGCACGCCGCTCGGCACCGGATCCTTGAGCAGGACCTCGAAGCGCTTGCCCGCCTCGTTGTGCATGCCGAGGGCGAGGTACAGTCCGCCGATCAGCAGCTGCGCGTCCTCCTCGTGGTGCGGCATGCGCTTCCAGTACTCGTAGGCGGACAGGCGGGTGAGCGCCTCGAAATCATCGTGCTGGTAGTAGTGGAACAACGCATCGCCGTAATGCAGGTCACGCACACGGATCTCGGGCAGTTTCTCGGGGTCGTGCCGCCGCGCGAGCGCCGGCGCCGTGGCGAGCGCCACTGCCAGTGCTGCAAGGAGTGCGGGCGCGAGCCGGCGGTACACGGTTGCGCTATTCCCAGTCCTTGATCTCGAACTCCGGCTCGAGCTTGCGCTGCCGGTCATCGATCTTCAGCTCGAGATACTTCGCCCCGATGCCCTTGTCGAACTTGATCGAGGCGCCGCGCTTGTAGGGGCGGTCGTGCGGGCCCTTGCCGTTGAAAAAAGCCACCAGCTCGTGCTGTCCGACCTTGAGGTTGCCGATGTACAGCCGTTGTATCCCGCCCTTGAGGAGCGCGTCGACTTCCCGCGGCGTGTACAGGTAGTTGATCACTTCCTTGTTGTCGATCTTGAGCTGTACCGAATCGAGGGCGAAGAAGTCGCCGACGTCGACCGCGAGGAACACCGCCACCTGGGTGTTGGCGGGAAACAGCAGCTCCTCCTCGAGGATGAAGAGATCGCGGTTGAGATCCACGACGTCCTTCTTGAGCGACTGCACCTGCTCATCGAGCCCGCGCGTGTCGGGGGCAGCCTCGGCGGGCGCTGCGGCGGCGGGCGCGGCGCTGTCGGCGGGTGCGCCAGGCGCCGCCTGGGAGGCCGGCGGCTCGGCGGCCGGCGCGGCGACGGTGCTCGCGCCCGCAGGCGGCGGCGTGGCGGGCGCGGCCGCGCCGGTGGCAGGCGCCGGCTGCGCGGCTGCCAGCAGCCGTGCCGCGATGAGCAGCACCGCGCCGAGCATCATGCTGACACGCCGTACGGAGATCGATGAAGCATCGGGCATGGTCGTTCCGATCATTCGTTCAGCAGAACCTTCAACTGCTCGAGGTACAGGTCCTCGGTCTTGGCATTGAAATCGCGCAGCACGTTACGCACCGTGCCGCCGCGATCGATGAGCACGGTCATCGGCAGATTGTCGACCTGGTAGGCGCGGCCCACGGCCTTGGCCGGGTCGAGCAGCATGGGGAAGCCGAGGCGCGCACCGCGCGCGTAGCCCTCCGCCCGCTGCGGCTGATCGTCGACGCTCACGCCGTAGATCGCGAGGCCCGCGGAGCCGTAAGTGGCCAGGCTGCGGTTGAGCGCAGTGAGCTGCCGGGCGCAGGTGCCGCAGCCGCTGCTCCAGAAACTCAACACCACCACCTCGCCGCGATGCTCCGAGAGCCGCACGTTGCCGCCGGCGGCGGCGCGCAGGGTGAAGTCCGGCGCAGCCTGGGCGATGAGGCTGTAGGTGGGCTGCGCGAGGGCCGCGACGCTCATCGTCAGCAACACCGCGGCGATACACCGCGGCATGACGGGCACGCGCGACCGACAGCGGTCACGCGCCGCCGGACCGTTGGGCCGTTGCAAGCTCAAGAGAGATTCCTTCGGGCTGTGAAGCCGAGCTGCGCGCAAGCGCGGGAACCCTCGCACAGCGCAGTCGAGACTGTCAACGAAGCAGGCCGCGAAAGCCCCGGCCGCCGCCCGCGCGTGCCGGCCATCGTCGGCAGCCGGCGACAGCTCGCGTGACGGTCCGCGCCGGGGTGCGCGGCGTCCCGTGGGGCGCCGCGGCGCGCCTAGATGATGGGCTCGAAGACCGTCAGGGCTCCGAGCGCCGATGCGGGCCCGAGTCCCTGCATCGGGAACACGGTGGGGAACTGCGCGTCGGTGCCGATGAGCCCCATGTAGTTGAGCATGATGAGCTCGGGGATCTGGTTCACCGAGTTGGCGGCCGGACTCGAAGTCGTGACCACCGAGCCATCGGCGCTGAAGTACCCGATCTGCTGCCCCGCCGCGCCGTTGCGCAGCGCCGGGCGTCCCTTGGGGCTGTACACCAGGATCAGCGTCGCTGCCACCGAGGAGTTGTCGCCCTGCCAGCCGAGCTTGTCGCGGCCGGCGGCACTCGTATCCACCATACTGTTGGAGTTGAGCGAGCCGTCGCTCATGATCTGGATCATGAGCGGCGAGCCCTTGCGGGCCGCGTACTCGAGCACCGCGCCGATCATCTGCCCGGCCTGGAAGTTGCGCGTCTCGCCGGTGGCGCGCGTGCTGTCGTGGTAATCGAAGCCCCCGAGGGAGATGGTGCCGGCGCCGGCATAGCCGTCGATGACCAGCTTCATGACCGAGGCGGTCATCGCCACGTCCTGGTTCTGGAAGTCAGCGGCCGTGAAGATCGGCGTGGTGCCGCCGACAATGAGCTGATCCTGGGTCGGATCGAGTCCGGCCGGACCGGCGGCGAAGATGTTGGCCGTGTTGGCCGACTGCACGTAGCTGCAGCGCACCTGATTCTTGAGAGTCGCATCGGCGCTGCCGCCGCCGGGGATCAGCTGCACGCCCGGAGTCGAGCCGCTCGGTTCGCTCATGGCGCCGGTGAACTCAGCGCCTGTCGAGCCCGAACCCGTATAAGGCGTAGTACCGGTGCTGATGCGTGCCTGCGACTGAAGCTCGGCGAGCGCCAGCGGGTCTACACCGCCGGGGGGCATCGGCGGCGCGAGTGCCACCGCATCCGAAGGCTGCTGAATCGTGGCCGGCTGCAGCGCCGGGTTGATGGTGTACATGAGGGCCGCCGAGTTGCCGCCGGAGACGGATGACTGCGTGCCGACGAGATTCACCACGGTACCCTTGGCGCCCGCCTCGGCGATGCCGTAGATGGGGTTGATGGTGTTCGACTGCGTGTCGTTCTGCGACATGGCAGGGATCACCGCACCGTTGACGCCCGCCTGGGTGGCGGCGGCGGCGACGGTTTGAATGCCGCGCAGGATCGCGCCATCCGAATGCCACAGGAGTCCGAGCGCACTGCTCACGAAGGTGCTCGCGGTCGGCACCATGTTGCCGGGCAGGCCGAGCTTGCCGTAGCCGGCTACCGACAGGAGGTTGGCCTGGCCGCCCTGCTGTCCCACCAGGGCCTCGGAGCCGACGAGATTCGCCCCGCCGGCGAGGTCAAACACGATGAACGGCAGCGATCCGGAGCCGCTCGGGATGTTGCACTGGCCCGTGCCGAGCAGCGCCTGGATGTCGGAATCGAGTCCGGCCCGCGCGGTCTGCGCCTTGAGCAGCGCGCCGAGCCAGGCCGAGCCGATCACCATGCCCTGCGCACCGATCATGCCGGCCGCGAGGAAGTCGCGGCGGGTCACCGGCCGCGGGTGATTCTCGTGGAGCAACGGGGCACCAGCAGGAGTGGGCCGCGGGGGACGCTTGCGAATCAGCATCTGAGTTACCTCTCCAGTCCCTTACTGCAGTGTCACGGCGGCGCTGCCGAGCGTCGCGGTACAGGCTGCGATGGTCGTCTGCGTAACGGTTGCCGCGGCGTTGATCTGCGGCACGCGCGTGATCAGCGCATCGACCTCGTTCTTCACCGCGGTCGCGGTCTGCGGCGCCACGTTCGCCCCGACGGCGTTGGTCGCCAGCGCGTTGATGACGATGGCGCGGTTGGCGCTGCCGCTCGCGCCGAAGAAGCCCGTGGAGCCGGCCGTCAGGCTGGCATCCAGCCCCGTGCCGAAGAAGGCATCACGGAGCGATGCGCTCGCCATCATCTCGCCGCAGTAGGCGTTCGCGAGCGCCGAGATCGCCGTCTGCTGCGAGGAGATGAATCCCGCCATGAGCGGCGTCGCCGGCATCGACTGCTGCGAGCTCTCGTACAGCGGCTCGACCACCGGGTCGGTGATCGCCACGCCCGTGATGCGGGCGAATGCGTTGTTGATGCGCTCGTAGGTCGCGACGCCGTAGTCGGGCACCGCCGTGTTGTTGGGCGTCGGCGGTACCACCGTGCCCGGCGGATCGACAAACGTATGCGTATGCGTACCGAGCTGGTCGAACGACAGGAAGAACAGGTCGTTCGCCGAGCCCAGGTTCACCGGGATCACCGTGCCGAGCGGCGACAGCGCCTGGCCGTTGTTCGGGCCAACGCCCGCCATGTAGGCGGCGCCGCCGAGCGTCGTAGTGAGGGTGGCAAAGGACTGCGCGCTCGGTGCGAGCTGACCGTTCACACCGATGCGCATGTGCGACAGCGTGAGGTTGCTCGGGATCGTGGCGGTCGGGCTCAGGCTGATGAACCGCGGCTGCGCGAACAGGTAGCTGTAGTTGTCGTACTGGCTGGCCGTGAACATCACGTACGACTGCGGCACGCCGGTGAGTGAGCTCACACCGAACAGCAGGAAGTACTTCTGGCCCACACCGGCGTTGAAGTTCTGCTGCACCTGCGTCGGCGTGAGCGCGGTGTTGTACAGGGCGACCAGCTTCAGCTCACCCTGCCACTGGCGCTGGCCGCTGGTCTCGTTGCCCAGCACCAGCGCGAAGGTGCTGTCCCAGTTGGCGAGCGAGCCGCCCTTGGAGGGATCCGCGTCCCCGGTATACACACCGTTGACGTAGATCTTCTGGCCGTTGGTGGGGTCGTAGGTGAGCACGACGTGCTGCAGCGCCGCCTGCGCGGCGCCGTTGGCCGTCGTCGTGACGAGCGGCGGCATGCCGTTCGTGTCGGTGACGCTCGAGCGCGTGAAGCCCTCGTACTGGTCGGTGGCCTGGCCGAGGGTGACGTTGCGCGTCGTGTTGCTGCCCGAATAGCTCACCATCCAGGCGTTGGTCTGCGCGACGTTCGCCGGCGCCGCCCACACCTCGATCGAGTACTCGCCCGATTCCTGGATCATGGTGGCGATCTTCGAGCTCGAGCTGGTCGAGGCCTGGGCGGAGCTGCCCTGGGCGAAGATCACGCCCCAGGCGCTGTCCCAGGTGACGTTGCCCGACAGCGTCAGGTCCGCCTCGGGCGTGACGCCGCTCGTGTCATAGGCCGTGCTGCCCTGGCCGCTCTCGAACATGTACTTGGCGATCATGGAGCCTTCGAAGCGGCTGCCGCCGGAGGCGATCGTGCCCTGCGTCAGGGTGACCGCATTGGACACCACCAGCGTCGGATCGATGGGCGTCACCGGGATGCCGTTGGCGAAGGCGGTGATCGCCGCGAGCATCGTCGCGGCGCTCGCCGTGCAGTCAGGTGCGCCGTTCGAGGTGGATGAGGGCCAGCAGTGATGCATATCGACCGCCTGGCGCAGATAGAAGCGCGACAGGTTCGGCTGGGCGAGGTCGATCTTGGGCTGCGCCGCGAGATACGCCGAGTCGATGTCGGCCGGGTTGGGATCGGCGAAGTACGGCTGCTGCGGGCTGGCCGACGTCGGGTTGTGGCAGCCCGAGCAGTACTTGGTGACGATCGGGTAGATCGTGCTCTGGTAGCTCGGGTTGCCGACGGTCGGATCCGCCGGGAACTGCTTGCCGCCGCCCGCCGCCTGCACCGGCGGCGCGGCGAGCACCACGCTGGTGAGCGAGGAATTGCCGGCGCCGATCCAGTTCTCGATCCACTGCAGCATGGTGGCGGCGCAGGCCGATGGGTCGGACACCCAGCAGTTGTGGCCACCGCCGACGCGCAGCACGAGGGTCGACTGGCTCGGGTTGGTGAGATTGACCAGCGGCAACGCCGCGGCGTACGCCTGGTTCACGTCATCGGAGCGCGCGAACATCGGCGACTGCCCGCCCTGGTGGTGACAGCCACCGCAGCGGTTCGAGGGAATGATGTTCTGCCACAGGTTGACCTGGAACGCCTGGATGTCAGCGTTCTGCGCCGGCGGTCCGGTGTAGGCCTGCGTATTGGAGGTCGTCTGGTTCTGATTGACCGTCGTCGGCGCCCCTCCGGAGGAGCTGCAGGCGGCGAGCGCGGTCAGCATCAGGGCCGCGGCAGCGTACTGCAGCGCGCGGCGGGCGAGAATCTTGTCCATGGCGTGTTCCAAGGCGGCGTACATCGTGGTGCTCCCTTAAGGCCCCGGACAGGCGGCGGCGGACTGCTGGAACACCTGCTTGAGGTTGTAGCCGCCGGAAGTGAAGCTCGAGGTGATCGAGGCGACCGTCGTCAGGTCGGTGCTGCTCACCGGCGCGCGGAAGCACACCGCCTGGAACACCTTGGAGACCTGGCACTGCGCGTAGGTGGTGCTCGCTTCGAGCTCCTGGCCGAGAGACTTGGCGCCGCTGCCGCTGCCGGGGAGCCCCGCCGACCAGCCGAGCACCGTGTTCGGGCCCTGCCGCCAGTGGTTGACCCAGCTGTCATCCGGGGTCACGTAGCCGTAGATGAAGTTCTGCGAGTTGATCAGGTACTTCGGCTGCACCTGACCCGGCGTATAGACCATCGCCCCGGTGGTGGCGTTGTAGTTGTAGTAGGCGAATGCCTGGGCCATCGCGTCCATGCCGCTGTGGCAGCCTACGCAGGTGTTCATGAAGATCTGGCTGTCACCGCCCGGTGAGCGCGCCACGTCCTGACGGACGTGATCCGTCGGCCGCGTGGTATCGGCGAATGCCGGCAGGTCGCTGCAGAACTGATTGATCATCGTGAAACGGAACATCGCGCGGTTGGTGCCGTTGATGAAGAAGGCGGACGCCATGCCGCGCGTGGTGATGAGCCCGGCGGTGGCCGCGGTCGGCGTGCCATACACGCCCGACTGGGTGCCGCGCACCAGGGTCGCCATCAGGTTGACGCCGTTGGTCTCGGCGGTCGCATAGTGATTGTCATTGGCCGACGACGGCGCCGGCAGCCCCGAGGCGTTGCTCGTATAGAGAATGTCGGCGTCGAGGGCGGTGTTGAAGGGCACGTTGTCGCGCACCATGCCGATCACGGTCGCTACGGAGTCATTGAGCGGCGAGAACACCGTGGCGGCGCGGTTGGTCCACGGCATCGCGAAATTCTTCAGCGTCACGTTGTAGAAGGACGGCGCGCTGGTGGCGACCGTCGCCGCCTGCAGCAGCCCGGCGCTGCCCGGAGCGACGCCCGCGGCACCCGCGGCGCACGGACCACCGCAGATGTCGTTCGTCATCGTCGTGAGCTCCGCCGCTGAGGGCGGGATGCCGGCGATGCGCTCGTAGATGCGCTTCGCCTGCTCGTTGGGCCCTGCATGGGCGGGCGCGAACGGCTGCGCGAGTACCAACAGCATACACGCTGAGAGCGTGGCGCGTGTTGCGTTGCGACCTGTGCCTGTAGTCGTGACATTCATGGCGCTCGTCGTCTCCCTGCAATTCCCAAAAGCGCGAGCCGACTATACGGCCTGCGCAACCCCGCCCCGAATGTCTCAAGTGCCGGACGTCGCTGCTCGCAGACAGTTTTGTTGGTGTGTGCGCCGCGCCGATCATTGCGCGGAGAACTGCGAGCCAGTTCACGGCGGGCCACCCCCCGAATGACTACCTAGTAGCGACTCGGGTAGTGGCTGCGCGTAGGCTGAGCAGAACACGCGCCGCGCGCCGGTACCGTGACGAAGTGCCGCAATGTCAAAAGTGATCAGGGTGACCGTGAATTACGTTACATTCGCGCCCGCGGACGCAGGCGCAATACGGTGGTGCAACGTGGAGACGAGCGTACGACCGGTTAGGCAGCTGTGGCGGCGCGCCACGGCGGGTGCATTGGCGGCGATTCTCGCCGTGATGCTCGCGGCGTGCGCCGGCAACGGCAGCGGCGGCACCGGCAGCGTCAACATCGCCAACAGCCAGGGGAGCGACCCCGGCACGATCGACTATCCGATCTTCTACGTGAAGCGCATGGTGCCGACCAACGTGGACGGCACGCTCAAGCAGGACGACCTGCGGATCATGCGCGACCTGGTGCCGGGCGCGGACCTCTACATGCGCGCCAGCGCCTCGCCGAGCGCCGTCGAGACCAACATCACCTCGCGCGTCACCGCCGGCTCCATGTACGACGTCAAGGACGTCGACGTGTCGGCCGACGGCACGCAGGTGATATTTGCCATGCGCGGGCCGCTCACCAAGAACCAGCAGACCAAGAATCCGCCGTCGTGGCGCATCTGGCAGTACGTCATCGCCACCGACACGCTGACCCCGGTGATCAATCCCGCCATCGATCCCGATCCGGACACTGTCAACGATGTGTCGCCGCACTACCTGGCCGACGGCCGGGTCGTGTTCTCGAGCACCCGGCAGTCGCAGTCGCAGGGCGTGCTGCTCAACTACGGCTTCCCGCAGTTCTCCTACAACGATGAGGAGCGGCAGGAGCCAGCGTTCGTGCTCGAGGTCATGGACGCCAACGGCACCAGCATCCACCAGATCTCCTTCAACCAGAGCCACGACCTCGATGCGACCGTGCTGCAGAGCGGGCGCGTGCTGTGGAGCCGCTGGGACCATACGCCGGGTCACGACGCCATGTCGCTGTTCTCGTCCAACCCCGACGGCACGGACCTCGAGCTCTACTACGGCGCCAACAGCCACCTGACGGGCACGCCGCTACCCGGCACCACCACCCCCACGGTGGTCGAGTTCGTGCAGCCGCACGAGATGCAGACCGGCGGCATCATGGCGCTCATCCGCCAGTACACCGACGTCGACGACGGCGGCAACCTGGTGGTGATCGATGGCGTGCACTACGCCGAGGACTTCCAGTCGCTGCAGGCGCCGCCTGACAACTACGTGTCGGCTGCGTATCCCGGACCGGCACAGACGCCGGCGACGCTGCTGCAGAACATCTACACCATCCCGGGCCCCTCGCCCGGCGGGCGCTTCAACTCCGCCTATCCGCTGTGGGACGGTACGGGTCGCATCCTCGTGAGCTGGACGGAATGCCGGCTGCTCGATACTACGACCACGCCGCCCAGCATCGTGCCGTGCACCACCGCGGGGCTCGCAAGTGCCACGGCGCAAAGTGCGCTGCCGCTCTACAGCGTATGGATGCTGGACCCGGCGCAGAACACCCTGATGCCGGTGCTGGCGCCGGTCGAGGGCGTGATGGTGACCGACATCGTGGCCACGCAGCCCAAGCCCACCCCCAACATCATCGCCGACTCGGTGCCGAGCGGGCAGGCCGAGTCGTTCGCCAGCGGCGGCGTCGGCGTGCTGGATATAAGGAGTGTCTACGACATCGACGGCCTGGCGGTGAATCCGCGCACCAGCACCCCGGTGAACATCGCGACGCTGGCCGACCCGGTCCAGACGCCGGCGAGCAACCGTCCGGCGCGGTTCATCCGCCTGGAGAAGGCGGTCTCGATCCCCGACAAGACGGTCGTGAACCTGTCGAACGCCGCCTTCGGCGCCAGCAATTACATGATCCAGATCATGGGCTATGCGCCGATCGAGCCCGACGGCTCGGTGCACCTCGAGGTGCCGGCGCAGGTGGCCTTCCGGGTGAGCGTGCTCGATGCCAACGCGCGCGCCATCACGGCGCCGCAGGGCGCGTGGCTGCAACTGCAGCCGGGCGAGACGCTGTCCTGCAACGGCTGCCACAAACCGCAGGGCGGCGCGCAGCAACCGGCCTCGCACGGACGCCAGGGCCTGTTCAGCCCGGCGTGGGACGGAGGCGCCGCGGGCATCGCCTTCCCGCACACCATCGCCACCGGACCGGCAGCCTTCATCCCGACTGACAACGGCGAGACCATGGCGCAGGCGCGCATGGCGGTCAGCTGCTCGAGCGATACGCCACCCTGCCTGCAGATGGTGCCGAGCGTGAACGTCCTGTACACCGATGTGTGGACCAATCCCGCGCAGGCGACCCCGAATCCGCCGATCACCTACAGCTACACCGATCCCACCAATCCGATCCCGGCCATTCCGACCAGCGCGCTGTGCGCCACCAGCTGGTCGGCGAACTGCCTCATCATCATCAACTATCCGCAGCACATCCAGAAGATCTGGGACGCGGTGCGACCCGATCCGGTCAACGCGACGATCAGCCGCACCTGTACGCAGGGCGGCTGCCACAGCCCGACCACCGCCGCGGGCGCGCCGCAGGCGCCGGCTGCCAATCTCGACCTCACGAACAGCGTCTCGGCCACCAATCCGCCGGAGCTGACCTCGTACGCGGAGCTGCTGTTCCCCCACAACATAGTTGTTAATATGAAGACCCAGTCGGTGGGTCCATTCCTGAATGCGGGCGCGGCGAACGGCGGCCTGTCGGCCCAGTTCTTCAGCCAGTTCGCGGCAAATGGACAGCATCCGGGCTGGCTGAATCAAGCGGAGCTTCGCGTGTTGTCGGAATGGCTGGATATTGGCGCACAGTACTTCAACAACCCGTTCGACCCCGCAGTACCGGTCAACTGAGCACAGGTCGGAGTTGCTGAGGCGCACATCGCGGCCTGCGCTCGTCGGCGCGCTGCTGCTCGCGTGGCTCCTGGTGCCGGCGGTGAGCGCGGCGCGCGAATACCTGCAACTGTTCGTAACCGAGCCGTATCTCGAGCTGCACACCGGGCCGGGTCGCGGCTATCCGGTGTTTCACGCCGTGCCGCGCGATGAAAGCGTTACGGTGCTGTTCCGCCGTACCGACTGGTTCAAGGTGCGCACCGAGCACGGCGTCGAGGGCTGGGCGGCGCAGCGCGACATGCTGAAGACGGTGCTCGCCGACGGCTCGCCCTTCAAGTTCGAGCTCGGCGACCAGGCGGGATTCACCTCGCATCGCTATGAGGTCGGCATCTTCGCCGGGGCGTACGGCGGGGCGAACCTGATCTCGGCCTACTGGTCGATGTCGCTCACTCCGCAGCTGGCACTCGAGCTGTCCGGCGGCCAGTTCCTCGGCAGCTTCTCCAACGGCGAGACCGGCGATATCGGCCTCACGCACGTGCTGTCGCCGGAATCGCGCTGGTCACCGTTCCTGATGCTCGGCACCGGCATCGTGCATACCGAGCCCAAGGCCACGCTGGTGACTCCGACCAACCGCACGGAGCAGTCGGCGTACGCTGGCGGTGGTATCCGCTACTACCTGACGCGCCGCTTCTTCCTGCGCGGCGAGTTCAAGGCGCACTACATTTTCACGACGCGCAATCAGAACGAGGAAGCCGACGAATGGAAACTGGGATTCGCATTCTTCTTCTGACCGCGGCGCTCAGCGTGCTCCCCGGCTGCGCCACGGTGCGCCACTGGTTCCACCATGGCTCCAAGGCCGAGCAGCCGGCGCCCGATGCCACCACGGCCGATACCGATCAGACGCCACCGCGGGTGATCGAGCCGCAGGTCGAGCGGCGCACGATCAAGGTACCGCGCATCAAGAGCTCGAACGTCGAGCTCGGCTTGTTCTACGGCGCGCTGTCGATCGAGGACTTCGGCACCAATCCGGACTACGGCGTGACGCTCGCCTACCACGTCACGGAGGACTTCTTCTTCCAGGGCGAGGCCGGCCGCTCGCGCGGCGGGCGTACCAGTTTCGAGACTCTGAGCGGCAACCTGAACCTGCTTACCGACAATGAGAGGCGCTTCACGTACTACGACCTGTCACTCGGCTACAACTTCCTGCCGGGCGAGGCCTTTGTCGGTCGTGGCATCGCCATGACGAGCGCTTTCTATCTCCTCGGCGGCTTCGGCGCCACCGATTTCGCCGGGGATACGAAGTTCACGGTGAACTTTGGCGCCGGCTACCGCGTAGTGCCACGCGACTGGCTGGCGGTGCACTTCACTGTGCAGGATCACGTCTTTCAGTCGAGCCTGCTCGGTGTCACCAAGCTCACCAACAACCTCGAAGCGCGATTGGGTACGACCGTCTTCTTCTAGTCAGGAGGGACGCATCATGAGGAACCGAATCGTAGCCGTCATTGCCACCTTGGGTTTGGCGTTGCCGGCGCTGGCGCAGGACCCCACCGGCTCACCCGCGCCGCAGTTCTCGCTCGGCGCCAAGGGCGGGCAGACCGTGAGCCTGGCGCAGTACAAGGGCCAGGTGGTGATGCTCAATTTCTGGGCCAGCTGGTGCGGCCCCTGCCGCACGGAGATGCCGTTGCTCGAGAGCATTTACAAAAAGTACAACAAGCTCGGATTCACGCTGATCGGGGTCAACGTGGAGCCGGACTCGAACGCGGCGAATGCCTGGCTGCAGCAGACCCCCGTGAGCTTTCCGATTCTTTATGATAAGGAGAGCAAGGTCAGCAAGATGTACGATGTCGCCGGCATGCCGAGCACCGTGATCATCGACCGCACCGGCAAGGTGCGGGTACTCCACCGCGGCTACAAGCCCGGCGATGAGAACGAGTATCTCGACAGCATCCGGACGCTGGTGCGGGAGTAACACGATGGGTGGCGCGCAGCTGGGCGGGGACGTGAATCGGGGGCGTGGCCGGGTGGCAGCGCGCCTGCTGCTTGCCTCGCTCGCGCTCCTCGGCTCACTCGCCGGCTGTGCCTCCGTCGAGCCGTGGGTGAAGCCCTACGAGCGCGAGCACCTGGCCGATCCGATCATGGCGCTGAGCCGCGACGGCATCGCGGCTAATTATCGCGATCACGTGTTCGAGACCCGTGAGGGCTCGCACGGCGCCACCGGCGCGGTCGGAGGCGGCTGCGGATGCAACTAGCCTTGCCGGCTAGCCGCGGGGCGCGCGGGTGATCACACCCAAGGGGGTACGCGGGTGAGTCGGGCGGCACCGCGTGCCGGTGCGCGCGGCTCCCGTGCGCTGCCGCCCTTCGCCCGCACCTTCCTCGCTCTGTGCGTGGTGGCCGCGCCGGCGCTCGCCGGCGTACTCCCCGAGGACGAGGCGGATCTCATGTACCACTCCTACCAGGGTGGTGACATCACCGTGCAGGGACCCTCGGTGCTGATCCGCAAGAAAGTCGGCGACAACCTGTCGCTGACCGCGAACTACTACGAGGACATGATCACCAGCGCCTCGATCGACGTGAAGCTGTCGGCGAGCCCGTACAAGGAGATCCGCAAGCAGTGGACCGGCGGTGCCGACTACCTGCACGGCAAGACCACTTACAGCGTCGGCTTCATCAACAGCATCGAGCCTGACTACAAGGCCAACACGACCTACTACTCGGTGAGCCAGGACATGTTCGGTGACCTGACCACCGTGACCCTCAGCTACCGACGCGGCTGGGACCAGGTCTACCGCGACATCTGCAACGCGCCGCACCCGACCGGTACCTACTGCCCCGACATCATCAACGACCCGAGTTTCCACCAGCGGGCCGATCATCGCGGCTACACCTTCGGCATGACGCAGATCCTGACGCGCAACATGCTGATGGGGCTCAACTACGAGATCGACACCGACCAGGGCTATCTCGCGAACCCGTACCGCGAGATCCGCTACCTGTCCCCGGGTGGCCTCGGCTTCACGCTGGCGCCGCAGATCTATCCCAATACACGCACCAGCAACGCCGGCTCGGTGCAGATCAAGTACTACCTGCCGTGGCGCGCGGCGCTGACCGCCTCGTATCGCCTGTACCACGACACCTACGGCATCGTCGGCAGCACCGCGGAGACCGACTACACCTTCCCGATGTGGCATAGCTGGGTGTTCGATGCGTCGCTGCGCTACTACACGCAGACCCACGCCAGCTTCTACAGCGACCTGTTCCCGTACGCCAACTACTCGAATTTCGAGGCGCGCGACCGCGAGCTGGCCGCTTTCGACAGCTGGACGGCGGGCCTCGGGGCGTCCTACGAGTTCACCAGCATCCCGCACGTGCCGTGGATCCATAAGAGCACGGCCAACATCCGCTACGACCGGATGATGATCAACTACAAGGACTTCCGGGATGCGCTGCTCGCCGCCCAATACGGCGCCGGCAACGAGCCGCTCTACAAGCTCGACGCCAACGTGCTCGAGGTCTTCCTGTCGATCTATTATTGAGCTGAACCGGCACTGAACTGCGGCGTTCACCGCGGAACTGCTCCCATCAGGCTGCGTCTGAGTTAAAGTCCGCAGGTCATTCTCATGCGCGACTGTCGGCGAAGGGCGACAGGCCGCATGCACAGAGGGAAATCGAACCATGCGCACCCGCACTACCTGCCTGACGCTCCTCACCGCCGTCGCACTGCTCATCGGCGCCACCGCCGCTCAGGCTCAGGAACGCGAGCAGGCACGCCTGCTCACCGCCACCCAGGTCCTGGCAGAGCTGCGCGACTCGCGGGACCAGGCGATTCCGGACCGGCTGCTCGAGCGCGCCTACGGCATCGCCGTCATCCCCGACATGACCAAGATCGCCTGGTTCTTCGGCGGCCGGCGCGGCCACGGCGTGCTGATCGTGCGTGACAAGAGCGGCCGCTTCACCGATCCGGTGTTCATCACCATGACGGGCGGGAGCTTTGGCTTCCAGTGGGGGCTGCAGCTCACCGACGTGGTGCTGGTGTTCACGACGCCCAAGGGGATCGAGGGCATCAACGGCGGCAAGGTCACGCTCGGTGGCGATGCTTCGGTGGCCGCGGGCCCCGTCGGCCGTAACGCCTCGGCCGGAACGGATGCCTCATTCAAGGCAGAGGTTTACTCCTACTCGCGCAGCCGCGGCGCCTTCGTCGGGCTGGCCCTCGATGGCTCGGTGATCAGCATCGACGATCGTGCCGACGGGGACTACTACCGCAAGCCCGGAGTCGCCTCCGCCGACATCCTGTCGGGCGCGGTGCGCAGCAACGATGACATCGCGCGGCGCTTCGTCGCCGCGGTGTCGACGAGCACCGAAGGACAGCGCCAGGCATCCGCGGCGCCGGCAACGCCGCCGACTGCGCCCTCACCGGCTGCCGCCACCACGACGCCGGCGGGTGCACAGTCCTTCCCGCTCGCCGACCCCAAGCCGGGCAGCGAGCCGGGGAAGTAGCGGCGAGCCTTAAGACGCGCCTAAGCGGGACCGGTCGTGCCGCTCGCCGCAGCGGCAGCCTCGACCTGCGCGGGCCCAAGGCGGCGACGGAACTCACGCGCCAGCAGTAGCAGGCTGGTGATCGCCTGCAGGGTCACCGTCGCCACCGAGAGATACCACACCTGCGTGAGCGTGAAGCGCGGCTGCATCGACAGATAAACCGCGGGCAGTACGAAGGTGAAGAGGCGCGAGGCCGAGCTGACGAGCGACGGCCAGGTGTTACCGAGCGACTGGAACAGCCCCGAGCAGGTAAAGATCAGCCCGGTGGCGACGAAGTTCCAGGAGATGATCCGCAGGTACCCGGCGCCGACCGCGACCACGTCGGGCTGGCGGCTGAAGAACTGGATGAACACCTCCGGCCGCCACTGACACACCAGGGTCAGCACCACCATCAGCACCGAGGACACCAGGGCTGCGCTCTTGAAGGTCTCGCGGACCCGGCCAAACTTGCGCGCACCGAAATTCTGACCCGCCACCGCCGGAGCGGCGAACGCGATCGCCATCACCGGCAGGAACATCGCCTGCATCACGCGCCCGCCGATACCGAAGCCCGCCTGCGCCGCGGGGCCGAAGCTGCGGATGACCCAGTAGATGACCCCGATGATCACGAACATCATGAGAAACTCGCCACCGGCGGGCAGACCGATGTTGAGGATGCGGCGGATCACGGCGCCGCGCGGCGCCCACTGCGATGCGTCGAGCTTCACGTAGTGCTCGAGCCGCACGAAGTAGATCCACAGGAACACAACGCCCGCGGCGATCGCGATGCTGGTCGCGAGCCCCGCGCCGGCGGTTCCGAGCGGGTGATGAGTGCCCCAGCCGGTGATCAGCACCGGCGATAGCACGGTATTCAGCACCACCGTCAGCACCTGCACGACCATGGTCGGTTTCACGATGCCGGTGCCGCGCAGCGCCGAGCCGAGCGCCACCAGCGCAAACTGCAGCGCCAATCCCGGGGTGTACCAGTACAGGAACGCGCTGCCGGCGGCAGCGACCGCTGCATCGGCCGCCATCGAGCGCACGTAAGCCCCGCCGAGCAGGAAGCCGGCGGCGAGCGTCAGCACGCCGCACACGGCCGACAACATCACCGACTGGTTGAATACCAGGTTGGCCTCGGGCTGGTCCTTGCGGCCCACGGCGTGCGAGACCAGCGCCACCGTGCCGACGCCCAGCATCTGCGTGAGCGCCATGATGATGAACATCGCCGTTCCGGCCGTGCCCACGCCAGCCATCGCCGCATCCCCGAGTCCCGACACGAAGTACATGTCGACCAGCAGATAGAGCGTCTGGAACAGCATGCCGATCGCGAGCGGCACCGACATGGCGATCAGCTGCCCGGTCACCGGGCCTTGAGTCAGGTCTCGCATGGAAAGCCCCCAGCCTTGAGGAGCATCACATTAGAGGAGGCGGCGCGCGGTTGCCATGCCATCGGGTAGCCGCCGGTCGCCTGCAGGCGGCGCCTGGCCGCCCCGCGGGGTTCCCGGCTGCTGCGCACCTTCCCATTCCGGGAGATTGGCTTGAGTGATGCAATCCATGGACAATCCCGGCCCGCACCCGAGCCAGGAGCCGCGCGTTTTGAGCGAATCCGCCGCCCGCCTGAGCGGCGCGCAGGCCGCCGGCCGCACCGCCGTCGCCGTGCTCGCCGCCATCAGCTTCTGCCACCTGCTGAACGACATGATGCAGTCGCTCCTGCCGGCGCTGTATCCGATGCTGAAGAGCAGCTACCACATGAGCTTCGGGCAGATCGGGCTCCTCACCTTCACCTTTCAGTTCACCGCCTCGCTCCTGCAGCCGCTGGTCGGCGCGATGGCCGACCGCACGCCGCGCCCCTACTCCCTCGCCACCGGCATGGCCTTCTCGCTCGCCGGACTGCTGCTGCTCGCCTATGCCGGCAGCTACGCACTGCTGCTGTTCGCGGCGGCCCTGATCGGCACCGGCTCCTCGGTGTTTCATCCGGAGTCCTCGCGCGTCGCGCGCATGGCCTCGGGCGGCAAGCACGGGCTGGCGCAATCGGTGTTCCAGGTCGGCGGCAACCTCGGCTCCTCGTGCGGACCGCTGCTGGCCGCCTTCATCGTGCTGCCGTACGGGCAGTCGAGCGTCGCCTGGTTCTCGGTGGTGGCGCTGCTCGGCATGTTCGTGCTGTTCAACGTCGGGCACTGGTACAAGGCCCATGGCATCACGCGCCTGAAGCACGCGGCGCGCACCCGCGCCATCGAGGCCTCGCCGCGCCGCGTGGCGGGCGCGATCGCGGTGCTGCTGGCGCTTATCTTCTCCAAGTACTTCTATCTGGCGAGCATCACCAGCTATTACACCTTCTATCTCATCGACCACTTCCAGCAGTCCGTGCGCAGCGCGCAGCTGCATCTGTTCGTGTTCCTGGCGGCGGCCGCGGTCGGTGGCTTCATCGGCGGTCCGATCGGCGATCGCATCGGCAGCAAGAAGATCATCTGGATCTCGATCCTCGGCGTGCTGCCCTTCACGCTGCTGCTGCCGCACGCCGATCTGTTCTGGACCAGCGTGCTCACGGTGCCGATCGGCCTGATCATCTCCTCGGCATTCCCGGCGATCGTGGTGTACGCGCAGGACCTGCTGCCGGGGCGCACCGGCGCGGTGGCGGGCCTGTTCTTCGGGCTGGCCTTCGGCATGGGCAGCGTCGGCGCCGCGGTGCTCGGCAAGGTCGCCGACCATTTCGGCATCGATACCGTGTATCAGATCTGCGCGTTCCTGCCGCTCATCGGCCTGCTGGCCGGCTTTCTCCCCGAGGTCAGGCACCACCGCTCACCGCCCGGCGGCGCGCCAGCGGCTGCCGAGGCCACCGCACCGTGACACTGCAGCTGATCTCGCAGCAGCTGCTGGATGAGCTCGCCGCGCGTGCCACGGCCAGCCCGCGCGCTCGCACGCACCACAACCTGCACGTCTCCAATGAGGACCGCGTGCAGCGCTACTTCGTGGTCGCGAACCGCGGCTCCTACTTCCGCCCGCATCGCCACACGACGCGCGCGGAGCTGGCGCTGCTGCTGCGCGGGCGGCTGGACCTGCTGACGTTCGATGCACAGGGCCGCGTCACCGCGCGCTGCGCCTTCGGGGAAGGCGCCGCCAACCTCGCCTACGAGAATGCGCCGGGAAGCTGGCATACCGTGATCGTGCACACCGATGGCACGGTGTTCCTCGAGGTCAAGGAAGGCCCCTATGACCCCTCGAGCGCGTCCGAGTTCGCCGCCTGGGCGCCCGCGGAGGGTGCGCCCGGCGCCGCGCGGTTTCTCGAGTGGGCGCGGCAGGCCGCACCGGGCGATACCGCTCCCTGATCAGCTCCTCAGGAAGCCGGCGAGATCCTTGCCGCTCATGATGCTGTCGAGGTAGTTGAAGGTGCCGGATTCCTTCACCTCGCGCGCCGCCGCGTACAGTCCCGTGACCGCCGCACGGTACAGCGAGGTCGAGAGGCTGATGCGCTTCACTCCGGCGTCGGCGAGCTCCGCGACGCTGAAGGAGTGGCCGCGGATCCCGACCATGAAGTTGACGGGCGCCCTTACGGACTGACAGACCGTGCGCACCGCGGGGAGATCCGGCAGCCCGGGCGCAAACAGCACGTCCGCGCCGGCGCGCTCGAAGGCCTGCAAGCGGCGCACCGTGTCATCGAGATCGGCCCGGCCGTGCAGATAGTTCTCGGCGCGCGCCGTGAGCAGGAACGGAAACGGGAGCTTGCGCACCGCCTCCACGGCCGCGGCGATGCGCTCCACGGCGAGGCTTTCCGCATAGATCGGCGCCTGCTCGTTGGCGCTCGCATCCTCGATCGAGCCGCCGATGAGGCCCGCCGCCGCCGCCCGCCGGATGGTCTCCGCCACCACCTCGGGTCGATCGCCGAAGCCCTGCTCCAGGTCCGCGGCCAGCGGCAGCGATGTGGCTGCGATGATCGCGTGCGCGTGCTTGAGGGCCTCATCGCGCGTCAGCTCGCCGTCGAGCTTGCCGAGGGTCGCCGCCGCCGCAGAGCTCGAGGTCGCGAGCGCCTCGAAGCCGAGCCCCGCCATCACGCATGCGGAAGCCCCATCCCACACGTTGGGAATGACGAACGCCCCGGGCCGCTGATGGAGTGCGCGGAAGCGTTCGGCTCTCTCGGTCTGTGTCTCGCTCACGACTGACCCTCCATTGGCGCAATACTAGGACAATGAGATGGGCCATGCTGCTCGCGCTGCTGCTGGCGCTGCCGGCGCCCCGTGCCGGGGCGCAAACCCAGTGCGCACACGGCAGCGCCAATACGGTGGCGCTCGCGCGTCTGAGGAGCACGATGGCGCACGGCCGATTCGTGGCCTACGAGCCCACCTCGCTGCGCGTCATCGACGGCCACTTCTCGGCGGCCGATCCGGACAGCATCCGCGCCGACCTCAAGGCACTGCGCCCCGACTTCGATGGCCTCATCACCTACGACGCGGTGCACGGCGCGCAAGCGATCCCCGCCATCGCCGCGCAGCTTAAGTTCCGCGCGCTCATCATCGGCGTGTGGGATCCGACCGATCGCGCACAGCTCGAGGCGGCGCTCGAGGCGGCTGCCCGCTACCCGGAGCTGGTCATCGGGCTGTCGCTCGGCAATGAGTCGGTGTTCGGGCAGCGCGCGAGCTTTGCCCCCCTCGCCGCGACCATCGCAGCGGTGCGCCCGAGGAGTGCGCGCCTGGCGCTCTCTACGACCGAGCCGTTCCATATGTTTGAGAAGCCCGAGGCCGCAGCGCTCCTCGGTACGATGGATTTTCTGCTGGTGAACGTACACCCGGTCTTTCAGCCGTGGTTTCGCGGTGCGACGGACGCCACCCGGACGCGGTTCGTGACGAACGTGGTCGGCGATCTTGCGCAGCACTTCTGCGGCCCGATCCTGGTGAAGGAGACGGGTGTGCCGACGGGACCTGCCAGCGCGGGCTTCAGCCCCGAAAGCCAGGCGAGCTTCTATGCCGAGCTGCGCCGGCAGTTTCCTGCCAGCGCGTCGCGCGCATTCGCCTACTTCTCGGCCTTCGATGCGCCGTGGCGCGCGCATGACGCCGGGGCGCTGCCCGGGGCCGTGACCGGCCCCGAGGAGGGGCTCTGGGGGCTTTACGACAGCGAGCGGCGGCCGAAGCCGGCGGCTCTGGCGCTACCGCCGCTCTAAGGGCATCGCCAGACTGCCGAAGTGAGGAGCCTGTCGCGCGCCGGCTGCGGTGCCGTGGTTAGACTTGGCGCTCGTGCGCAGGAGTCCCTCATGGTAACCGCCGTCGGCAGCTCGCCCGTCCCGTCCCTCCAAGGGCAGATCAGACAGGATCAGGTCCAGCTCAACGACTGGACGACCTGCGTGTCGGCCAAGACGCCCAAGGGGCAAGCCGCGATACAGAAGCTCTCGGGCGAGATCAGTGCCGCCACGGAGCAGATCGCCAGAGCCCTTCAGAACCAGTCCGGCACGGCATCGCCCTCTGCCAAAGCCACACCCGCGCCGGGCCGGGCGAGCCGCCCCGGCTCGCTGGACGTCTGGGCTTGAGCACCGCCTGAGTCAACGCCGCGCAGCGGCGTCCCGTCCGCGACCTTCCAGGGCTCAGTGAACGGCGAGCTCCACCTTCACGGTGTCGCCGTTCTGCGGCTTAGGCGCCGTGTTGACGATGAATACGCGCGCAGCCTCGATGCCGCCGTCCGCGACCAGCGCGTTCTGGATCGCGGTCGCGCGCGCGCGGCCGAGCGCGTCGAGATCGGAATCCGGAATCTGCACGTGATGGACGAGCGCGGTCTCGAGATCGCCGATGGCCGGATCGAGCGCCGCCTCCTCGGGCTTCTTCGCCGTCTGCACCGCGAGCGCTGCGGCCGGCAGCGCTGCGTCCTTGCCGAGATCGGCCTGGTACTGCTCAACGAGCAGCTTGAAGTGAGTCGCGGGATCCGCGAGCGCGAGCTCCGCAGCCTGTTCCGGGTGCTTGCGGCCCTGGCGGCTCGTCTCGGCACGCACTGACAGCTCGCGCGTGATTTGCGCGCGCGCGAGCTGCGGCCGGTCGATGCCCGCTGCGGCGACGATCGGCACGTCGAGCTTGAGCTGTGGACGCTCCTTCATCGCCTTGCTGAGCGCCGTCAGCTGACTCTGCGTCGGCGGCGACAGCGCGGCGCTGCCTGCCGCGAACTCCACGACGTTCATGTGCTCGCCGCCGCCGAACAGGTGGCCGAGCAGCGCGAAGGGGGCGGTCACGGCCTTCTCGATCGTGTTGACGAACACCTTCCAGATGATCGGACCGATGGCGAAGTGTGGATCGTCGAGCGAGCCTGACATCGGCAGAGGCAGGTCGATGACGCCGTTGCGGTCCTTGAGCAGTGCCACTGCCACCTTCAGCGGCAGGTGCATCGCCTCGGGGCTGTCCACCCGATCGCCGAGCTCGAGCTGATCGACCACGAAATGCTGCGCGGCCGTCAGCTGGCGATTCTCGATCTTGTACGACACGTCGACCGAGAGCTTCCCCTTGTCGATCTTGTAGCCGACAAAATAGCCGGAGTACGGATTCGCGATCGTCAGGTCGAGATCCTTGAAGCTCATGGTGACGTCGGTGTAGAGCGCAGCCGACAGCAGGTTCACCTCGCCGCCGATGTGCAACGGCGAGTAGTTCGCAAGCTTGCCGTCGAGCCGTACTTTGGCGCGTGACTGCGGATCGGACGAAAGCCCTGTCACCGCTCCGTCGAGCGACTGGATGGCGAGCGCAAAGCTCGGCTTGATCCACAGGTCGGTGTAGTCCGCCGCACCCTTGACCATCCGCACCGCACCGACCGACATCGGGAAAGGAGTGAGCGGCGCGTGCGCCGCGCTCGTTACGGGGGCGGCCAGCTGCTTGCGGCTGCTTTGTTTCGCAGCAGGTACAGGCGGCGCTGCCGCCGGGGGATTCGCATCCGCCGGCGCACTCGCCGGCGGCGCGGCGCCGGGCGGCGTGAGCACCTGTTTGATGTTCACGCTGCGATCGGGCGCGATGATCATGCGCACGTAGGGCTCGAGGGCGGTGATGCTGCCGATACGCAGACTCGCGGGCTGCGAGCGGTAGCTCACGTCCGCGACGCGCAGCTCCCGCCACTTGATGAAGTCCTTCTTGAGCGTGTTGTCGACCGTGCTCAGATCCGATACCCAGCTGTCGCCCTTGAGCGCGAAACTGCCGTCGGCGCGGCGCTCGAAATCGACCCGCGTGCCGAGCTCGCCCTTCAGCAGCGTCATCGAGGTGTAGTGTGCCAGCAGCGGCTGCAGCGCCGGCAGGCCGAGGTGGGTCGCTTCGAGGTGCGCGTTCACGGTCCCCGGCCGGGGCGCCACCTTGGCGCGCGCCGCGATCCGGCCGGAGGTGTTCACCGCGGTATCGAGGGTGACTTCGAGCTCATCTTCCGGCGACAGGTTGAATCCCGTCACATGAATCGCAAGCGGCTCGAGCACGACCCGGGCCGCGGGACTCACCTGGCGATCCTCGGCGGAGACCTTGAGGCCCGTGAGCGATATATCCGGCACCGATACCGTCCACGCAGGCGCTGCAGCCGCCGCCGGCGCTGGCGCGGTCGGCACTGCAGTCGCGGCGCGTGGGTCCGCGCCGGGGTGGCTCGTGGCCTCAGCGGGTGCCTGCGGCGAAGCAGCTGAAGGAGAGCCCAACAGGTCGAGCAAGTTGAACCGTCCCGGCTCGCTCAGCCACACCCTGATGTCCCCGCCCGAGAGCTGCACCTTGCCGACGTCGACGGCTTGCCGGCCGAGATCGACCCGCGTCTCATCGACCTCGAGGGTGCCGAGCGCGACATACTGCTCGGATCCGCCCGCGGGCTTGAGCCCGAGGCTCCTCACGGTGGTCTTGTGCACATCCACCTTGAGCGCGAGGGGACCCGAGTCGGAGCTCAGATCGTAGTCGCCGCGCACCGCAACGACGCCCGAGTCGATCTCGAAAGGCAGACTGGCGCGCAGATAGCTCCACAGGGTGCGGGCCTTGAGATCCGTGATCTCGTAAGTGCCGTGCGAAGCGAGCGGCGCGAGCCTGATCGTGCCGCTCCAGTTGAGCCGCTCGCCCTGCGGCGAGGCTGCATTGAGCGTGTAAGCATCACCGGTCGCCGCGGTGGTGCTGAAGTCGCGCAGCTCGAACGCTATCGGTGCCAGGTCCGCGCGGAAGGGTGTCGCCCGGGCGCGATCCTCGAACGTGGTGCCACCGTCGATCACTTCGAAGCGGCCGATGTAGAGCCGCATGGGCGCCGTTTTCTGCGGCGGCGGTTGCGGCGCAGGCGCAAAGCCCTTGCCGAGATCGGCAAGGTTGAGCGCGCCGTCGGAGCGGCGCACCACCCGCACCTGGGGCTGCACGAGCAGGATCTCGCTGAAGCTCGGCCCAAGCCGCCACAGGCTCGCCAGCTGCAGTCCGACGTGCAGTCGCTCGAAGCCGATCAGGTTCTGGCCGTCCGCGTCCGGCAATGCAAGGTGCCGCACCTCGAGGTTGAGCGTGAAGGGGTTGAAGCGGATGTCGCCGATCGTGAGCGTGCGGCCGTAGTGAGTACGCACGAAGTCGACCGCCGCCTGGCGCGCGAAATGCGGTACGGCGAGAAAGCCCGCGGCGGCGTAGAGGCCGAGCAGTACTACGGCGACGCCCAGTGCGATGACATGACGCCGGGAAAGGCGCACGTGCCTGAGGGCCTCCTGAACTCTGGTGCTGGCGGGACTTGTCCGCTGCCTATCGTAGATGATCGAAGACACCGGGCACCATGGCCGCACCGGACCGGCGCCTGGCCGATTTCCAATTTCTAAATTCGCGCAGTTCGCGTAGGCTTGGTGGCTGGGGAAGCGCTGCGTAATTACGACAACCACGAACCTGCAGAGGGGCGGCAATGACACGTAGTCGACGTCGGAAAATAGAGCGTGAGCAGACTCTCAGGCGCCGTCTCACGGTGCGCGAAGCACTGCCTGTTGCATCCGCGCTACTTGCAGCCGTGCCTGCCGTCTACGGGCAGCAGGCGCCCCAGGCGCAGCCGACCACCGAGGCGGCCAATGGTGGCCTGCAGGAAATCGTCGTCACCGCGGAAAAGCGCGTCGAGAACCTGCAGAACGTTCCGATCAGCGTCACGGTGTTCGACAGCACCAAGCTCGATCAGCTCGGCATCGTCAACCTCGACGATTACGTGAAGTACTCGCCGAGCGTCTCCTACGTTCGCGGCCAGGGCGAGGGCAGCAACGGCCAGCCGGGCGATGCGCATATCTACATCCGCGGCGTGGTGAGCGGCGGCGACGGCAACCATTCCGGTTCGCAGCCGAGCGTCGGCGTCTACCTCGACGAGCAGCCGGTCACGACGATCGACGGCACACCCGACATGCATATCTATGACGTGCAGCGCATCGAGGTGCTGGAGGGCCCGCAGGGCACGCTGTTCGGCGCGAGCTCCGAGTCGGGGACCGTGCGCATCATCACCAACAAGCCCGACCCCAGCCACTTCTCCGCCGGCTACGACTTCCAGCGCAACTAGGGCACGCGCGGCGGCGGCACCGGCTGGGAGGTCGAGGGTTTCACCAACATCCCGATCAGCTCAAACGCCGCGGTACGCCTGGTCGGCTGGGCCGAGCGCGATGCCGGGTACATCAGCAACGTGGCAGGCAGCAACCCCAACGCGTGCATCGTCGACGGCGTACGTACCTTCCCGACCTGGGCCGGCCAGACGCCCTCGACCACCTCCTGCCCGACGGTGGCGCCGGTCGGGGCGGGCGCAATCAGCAACGCCAGCTCCGTGGCCGCCAATTACAACACCGTGGACACGCGCGGAGCGCGCGGTGCACTCAAGGTCGATCTCGGTGACAACTGGACGGTGACCCCGTCGTTCATGGCGCAGAGCATGAGCAGCGAGGGCTTTTTCGCCTACGACCCCGGGGTCGGCGACCTGCAGGTGGTGCATTTCGGACCGGAGCTGGGCACCGACGACTGGTACCAGGCGGCGCTGACAGTGGAAGGCAAGGTCAGTAACTTCGACATCGTCTATGCGGGGGGTTACTTCAAGCGCGACGGCCACACGGTCGGTGAGTACAGCGACTACTCGGAGTTCTACGACCGCGTGTTCGGCTCGGGCGCCAACTGGGTGGGCAACAACGGCAAGCCGATCATGCCGCAGGAGTTCGTCGACGGTGGCGGGTTCTTCGAGAAGTGGAGCCACGAGCTGCGCATCAGCACGCCCGCGGATCTGCCGGTCAGGGCGACGGTCGGCCTGTTCCAGCAGCGCCAGCTGCACAACATCTGGCAGCTCTACACCATGCCGGGCTTCGACTACAGCAACATCGGCATCGGCAATCCCAACGGCTTCGCCACCGCGCTGTCGATCCCGGGCTTCCCGGATGCGATCTGGCTCACCGACGAGCAGCGCGTCGACCGTGACCAGGCCGCCTTCGCGCAAGTGACCTGGGACATCACCTCACAGCTCGCACTCACAGGCGGACTGCGCTACTACAAGTACGACAATTCGCTCGAGGGATTCTTCGGCTACGGGGCGGGGTACTCCTCGACCACCGGCCAGGCGGCGTGCTTCGCCCCGGCGATCCCGGCCGGCATCCCGGGCGCGCCCTGCGAGAACTTCAGCAAGGAGGTGAGCGACACCGGCACCGTGCCGCGCGTCAACCTGACCTACAAGTTCTCGAACGACGCGATGCTGTACGCCACCTACTCGAAGGGCTTCCGGCCCGGCGGCGTGAACCGCGTCATCGGTGCGCAGCCGTACGCGGCCGATTACCTCACCAACTACGAAATCGGCTGGAAGACGCAGTGGCTGGATCATCGCGTGCGCTGGAACGGGGCGCTGTTCTGGGAAGACTGGAAGAACTTCCAGTTCTCGTTCCTCGTGCCGCCGAGCATCACGGCGATCGCCAACGGCGGCGACGCGCGCATCAAGGGTCTCGAGAACGAGCTCGACTTCGTGCCGACCGACCACCTGTTCTTCAGCACCAACCTCACGCTGCTCGATCCGGTGCTGACGCAGAACTACTGCGGCGTATCCGGGGTCACGAGCTGCGCGGGCCAGGTGACGGCGACCTCGCCGTACCTGCCGGGCGGTGAATGGGTCGGGCCGCTCGCGCCGACCGGAACCAACCTGCCGGTGGTGCCGAAGTTCAAGGGCAACATAGTCGCGCGCTACACATTCGGCGAGGTCAATAACGTGGCGCCGTACGTCCAGGCGGCCTACGTCTATCAGTCGCAGACTTCACCGCAGCTGCAGGCGGACATCGATCAGATCCTCGGCATGATGCCGGCCTATGGAATGCTCGATCTGACCGCCGGCGTGCACCTCGAAAACTTCAGCGTCGAGATGTACTGCTCCAACTGCGGCGACAAGCGCGCACAGCTGTCGCGCTTCGCCAATACCAACCCGCTCAACGACAACCAGGTGTACATCCTGCCGGCGACGCCGCGGACCTTGGGCATCAAGTTCTCACAGCGCTTCTGAGTGCGCGCGCCGGCTCGCCCCATGCAAGGGTGAGCCGGCGCGCTTCCCTCAGGCGGCTATCGGCTCGATCAGGCTGGCCTCGTTCGGCAGCCGTGGATTGTTGACACGGCGGCTCACCGGCCACGCGCGTAGCAGCTCGTCCGGGTAGGGGCGTAGCGCCGCCCGCGCCTCGTCCTTGGACCCCGTGAGCCAGCGCGCCTGGTCCTGCGCCGCGAGGATCGCAGGCATCCGCTGCTTGTCGTTGTGAATCTCGGCAAGCAGACGGTTGGCAGGCAGCGTGATCAGTGTGCACGACAGCACCCAGCCGCCGTCGCTGCAGGGTGAGCGGTCCCAGAGTCCGGCGACACCGAACTCCTCGCGATCGGCCAGGCGGATGAAGAACGGCTGGCGGCTGCCGTCGGGATTGACGTGCGGCTCGTAGAAGCCGCCCATGGCGAGGATGCAGCGCTGGTCGCGCTGCCAGGGATCGCGGTAGCTCGGCGCCGTCTCCATCCGCTCGACCCTGGCGTTGATGGTCGAGGCCTTGAGAGCCACTCCGTTGGCCCACCAGGGAATGAGCCCCCAGCGCATCATGGTCGCGGTCGGCTCGCCCTGATCGGATACCGCGACCGGTACCTGCTCGGTGGGCAGCACGCGATAGCTGAGCGGGTGCTCCCAGCGACCGCGGCGGATGCCCAGGGCGCGCTCCGCCTTGGCGGCCTGAGCGAGGATGTATCGACCACACATGGTCTCGGGCTCCGCACAGTATCCGGCGCACTGTAACACTGGCTGGACGCTCAGCAGAGGCGCTGCTCACACTGCCACATGCTCCCCTGGAATTCGATCGAGAGGCTGCGCGATCACTTCGGGGACTACCTGCTGGTGGTGACCTGCCGCACCTGCAAGCACTCGCGCGAGATGACACCGGCGTTTCTGGCGCGGCACTGCCGCGCCGGCTGGGACGAGCCGCTCGCCAACATCATCGCGCGCTTTCGCTGCCGCTGCGGCAAGAAGCTCGTCGAGGTGCAGGTGGCCTTCAATAAGAAGCCGCGCGGCTGGGTGAAAAACCCCTCGTGAGCGCTCAGCGCGCCGCCATCGCGCGCGGCGCAGCGGCGGCATCGCCGGAGGATGCGGGAGCTGCCGTGGCATGCGGGCCCCAGAAATCCCGCTCGATCACACCGTAGAGCGCCGCGGTGAAGCGCTCACCGTCGGCGAGCGTCATGTGCGACCACTCGGGAAGATAATAGCCCTGCAGGTCGGGACGCAGCTCCGGGTAGTCCTCGAAATAGATCCCCGGCGCGCCGATGGCGGCGAGCAGCGCGTTCCACGAGCGCGCGCGCGGATACCGCTGGTTCTCGTGGGCGAGGAACGGGCCGATGCTGGGCATGCGCACGAACAGCACCTGCACTCCCCGTGCGCGCAGCTTCTTGACCGCCGCCGCGGCGCGCGCGATCTGCTCATTCTGGGTCTTCAGGACCTCCGCGGGCGAGGGGTCGTTGGGGCCGGGGACGAACTCCTCCGCCCAGATGCTGCGCGTCAGTGCCCGATATTGAAGGTCGTCCGCGACCTTGCTCCAGAGATGAGTGTTGCGGTCGGCCCCGGTCTCGGCAAGCTTGCGCACCTCGGTATACCAGGTCCTGCCCGGGCGCCGCGGCCACGCCTGGCGCGCGAGCACCGTCTGCAGGGCGAAGTCCGGATCGTCGAAGGCGAGGCGCGGCTCGATGAAATTCATCGCCAGCCATTGACCGACGCGTTGTGACGGTGACTCCTTGCGGGTGTAGTGCGCGGCGCCGTCGTGAAGCGCGAAGCCCGAGAAGAACAGGTCGGGCGCCACTCCGACCAGCAGCCGTCCGGTGAACTTCGGGTCGTCCGCCAGGTCCTGCATCGCCGTAACGGGCGAGGTGCCTTCGAAGGAGAGCTGGATCGGACGCTTGCCGTCGAGCCGCTCCCATACCGGCAGCTGCATGTCGAAGTACAGGCGCGAGGAGCCGAGCAGCACGGTGGCGTTGCCCTCCCCCGCATCGATACGCCGGCGCTCAATCGCCCACAGCCCCTCGGTGTTGCCGACGCTCGGGTGCACGCCGAACGCCCGCCAGTGCCACTCCCACCCTGCGACCAACAGCACGAGCAGCGGCACCATGCCCGCGAGGATCCGGCCCCAGGGCTGCGCGGGCACCGGGCGCACCGGCACCGGCTGCGCGACCCCGGGGCGGTCCGCGGCGGTCTGCCGCGCGTAGCGATCCCCGCTGGCGCGCAGCACGGGACCGCCGGCGCCGATTACCGCCTCAGAACTGGAAATAGATGAAGGCATGGCCTTCGCCCTGCACGATGATGATCGCGAATGCCATCAGCGCCCACGCCACGCACACCAGCGCCGCCGGTGTGCGCGCGATCACGGACTCGAGCGTGCGGGCGCGCATCAGCCAGTGCGTGAGCAGCAGCGCGCCGATGATCAGCGCGACGGACAGCAGTTGATAGGTGTTGAGGATCGGCCGCACCGTGCCGTTCGCGCCGAACATGCCGCGCAGCACCTGCCATGCCTTGGCGAAAGTCTTGGCGCGGAAGAACACCCAGGTCACGTTCACCAGCGTGTAGGTCAGCAGCCCCAGCGCCACGAACATGAGGGGCCCGGGCCGGTAGCCCGGAAAGCGCGCGCGCAGCACCCGCTCCGCCGACAGGTACAGCCCGTGCAACCCGCCCCAGGCGACGAACGTCCAGTTGGCGCCGTGCCACAGGCCGCCGAGCAGCATGGTCGTCATGAGGGCCGCGTAAGTGCGCCGCGCACCGTGGCGATTGCCGCCCAGCGGGATGTAGAGATAGTCGCGCAACCACGAGGACAGCGTGATGTGCCAGCGCCGCCAGAAATCCGAAAAGCCCACGGCGGCGTACGGGAAGCGGAAGTTGTCCGGCATCGCGAAGCCCAGGCACAGCGCCGCGCCGATCGCGGTGGTGGAGTAGCCCGCAAAGTCGCAGAAGATCTGGCCGCTGAAGGCCAGCGTCCCCGCCCACGCATCGAGCGTGCCCGGGACCTTGCTGCTGTCGTAGACGCTCTCAGCGACGCCCGATAGAAAGCTGTCGGCGAGCACCACCTTGTTGAAGAGCCCGATGGTCATGAGCGCCAGGCCGAAGATCAGCTGCTGCGAGGTCGCGCGGCGCGGCGTCTCGAACTGCGGCACCAGCTCGGTGGGCCGCATGATGGGACCTGCCACGAGGTGCGGGAAGAAGGTCACGAACAGCGCGTAGTCGAGCAGGTTGCGCGCCGGCAGCGCGCGCCGCAGGTACACATCCAGCGTGTACGACATGGTGGCGAAGGTATAGAAGGAGATGCCGACCGGCAGCACGATGTCGTAGTGCGCCGGGTGGTAGGCAATGCCGAGGGTCCCTACCAGCAAAGTGAAGTTATCGAGCAGGAACTGGCCGTACTTGAAGTAGCCCAGCATGCCGAGATTGGCGACCACGGAGAGCAGCATCCAGGCGTGACGCGCCGCCGGACGCCGCGCCTTCACCAGTCCCTGCGCGGCGTACCAGTCGACCACGGTCGAGATCCACAACAGGATCACGAACGGCGGATTCCACGCCGAGTAGAACAGGTAGCTCGCCAGCAGCAAGTTGATCTTGCGCGTCGTCCACCCGAGCGGCAGCGAGTGCATGGCGAGCACGCACGCGAAGAACACGATAAAGGTGAGTGAATTGAAGACCATAAGGCGGCCGGCCCGCTCGAGCTGCGGGTCTTGAGCTTGTTCTGATACCCCCCGGCCGCGTAGCGCGCGGCGCCAGTGATAATGCCTGACCGGGAGGATGCCGCGCAACGGACCTGAACGGCGGCCTCGCGGGCGCGCCGTCAGGCCCCGCTACGCAGTGCGAATCACTGTGTGGTCGGCGCGGACACGGTCGACTCCATCGCTGCGAGGCGCCGCTCCATCTCTTCGCTCGTCACGTCCTCGATGTGAGTAGCGACCGTCCAGACGTGGCCGAAGGGATCCTGCAGGGTGCCGTTACGATCGCCATAGAACTGGTCGGCGAGCGCGCGCTGCGCCTTTGCTCCGAGCCCGATGGCGCTCGCAAAGGTCGCATCGACGTCATCGACGTACAGCATGATGCCGACCGAAGATCCGCCGAGCGAGCTCGGGCTGCGATTGACGGTACCCGGATGCTCGTCGGCCAGCATGATCACCGAATCGCCGATGCGGATCTCGGCGTGCGCGATGCGCCCCTCTGGGCCAGGCATACGAAACATCTCGACGGCGCCGAAAGCATCTTTGTAGAAAGCGATGGCCGCGGCGCCGCCCTTGACGATGAGATACGGGGTGGCGCTGTGATATCCATCCGGAATGGCTTTGATCGTCATGACGCGAGCTCCTCGGAATCTCCGTGTGTGCGCGACAGCTTACTCCCGCCGACGTGGCAGGTTAATGAAGCCGTTGCACCGCATTGCTTCCAGCAGTGATGCGAGATCCGTACTGGATGACTGCTCGGATCGCGCGGCAGTTGGGTATCCGGTCGGCGCAGGTCTACACTCCGTCCCCCTGTGGAAGGAGCCTCGACATGACCAGCACCCTCGGGCCGCGACTGCAGCTGGCTGCCCGCGCCGCTCACCGGCTGGCGCTCGGCTCGTCGCTCTTCGCGATCAGCTTCGCGGCGGCCGCCGGCACACTCGATGACTTAAGCTCGAAGGACGCCGCTGGCGGACTGCGGGCCGCCCTCTCCCAGGGCGTCGGCGTGGCAGTGGCGCAGCTCGGTGCCAACAACGGCTTCCTCAACGATCCGAAAGTTGCGATCCCGCTGCCGCCAACGCTCGAGAAAGCGGAGCGCGCGCTGCGCATGGTCGGGATGAGTGGCGAGGCGGACGAACTGCGTGCCACCATGAACCATGCGGCCGAGCAGGCGGTCGCGCAGGCGCGTCCGGTGTTCGAGGATGCGGTGCGGCATATGACACTCACCGATGCCAAGGCAATCCTCACCGGCGGTGATGACGCGGGCACGCAGTACTTCCGCCGCACGACGAGCACGCAGCTCACCGCGAAGTTCAAGCCGGTGGTGGCGTCCGCCACCGCGAAGCTGTCGCTGGCGGCCAAATACGATCAGTTCGCCGGCAAGGCGGCGCAGTTCGGCCTGGTGTCCCAGCAGGACGCCAACCTCAACGACTATGTCACGTCGAAGGCGCTCGACGGCCTCTTCAGCCGGATCGCCGACGAGGAGCGCGCCATCCGCAAAGACCCGCTCGCCCAGGCGAACACCCTGATCAAGAAGGTGTTCGGCGCCCTCTAGGCTCAGCGCGCGGCGATGGGACTGCGCGCGCCGGTCGCGGCGACCCAGGCATCAGCGGCCGGCACCATGGCGATGCGCTCGGCGCGGCGCACCCGCGCCGCCTCCATGCCACGCGCGATATTGGCCGTCATCTCCGCCGGCAGGCGTGCGCGCACCCAGGTCTCCACCTCGTGCGGATCGGCGGCGTCCCAGAAGACCTCCGGGACATCCTGCGAAGTGATCAGCGGCGCGTACTTCGGGTAAGGCGCAAGCAGCAGGTCCGCATTCGCCATGAAGGTACGCCAGGCGAGCGCCGGATGCCGGCCCGCTAACGCGACGATCAGGTGCAGACGCATGCCGGCCGCCTGCGGTGGGATCTCCGCCGACAGCGCCGCCTGAACGGCGCGCTCTGCGAGCGCGTCGTCGCCGACCTGCATGAGCGCCAGGTAGTAACGACGCTGCGCGGCCTCGTCCTTCTCCTCGCGCGCAATCCTGTGCAGCTGCTCGAATGTCGCGGCATCCGCCGCGCGCGCCACCGTGCCGAGCACTCCCTCCTGATCATCGGGACGGATGGCACTGCGATCGGTGACGAAGCGGCCGAAGCGCGCCCGTGCCTCGGCTAGAGTCGACGCATCGTTCCACGCGCCGAGCTCGGCGTGCAGGGTACGGCGCAGCCGCAGGATGTCGGGTGTATCGCCGGCGCGCGGGTCCCACCCGAGGCTGTCGGCCATGGGCTTGATCAGCGAGCGGGCGGCGGCGATGAAGCCCTCATGTCCCGGACTGCCGCGCTCATCGCGCTCGAGCGCGCCGAGCGCGCCGGCGATCTGGTCCCAGGCGCGCGCATTGTGATTGTGTCCCATGGCGGCCGCGAGCGCCAGGTAGCTGCCGAGGGGCTGATCGCCGGCGAGTCCCAGCGCCCAGGCGTCATCGAGCAACGCGATGCGGTCACCATCCGGCAGGCCGGCGAAGCCGCGGGTGTTGGTTGCGAGCGTTGCCGCGTCGTACTTGACGCGGAAGAAGCCGATCGCGTCGGCGTTGACGCTGAGTGGCTCGTCACAGCGCCCGGCGGCGCTCGTCTGGCCGTCGCGCGCGAGCAGCTCGGCGCGCGGCGCGCTGTCGCCGGTGCGGATCCGCAGCGGCACGCGCCAGCGGGTCACATCACCGGGGTCCGCCTGCAGCACGAAGCGCTGCTGGGTGAAGGTCAGCGTGCGCAAACCGCTGGCGTCACAGGCGGCGGCTACCGTGACCAGCGGGAAGCCTGGCTGCTCGGTCCAGTCACGCGCCACCAGCACCACGTCATCGCGCCCGCTCGCCTGCGCGACTGCGAGCCACAGGTCCGCCGCCGTGGCATTCGAGAATGCGCGCGCCCGCAGGTAGCGCCGGATGCCGTCGCGGAACACCTGAGGCCCGAGGTAGCTGTCGAGCATGCGCAGCACCGACTGCCCCTTCTCGTAGGTGATCTCATCAAACGCATTCGCCGCCTGCAGCTCATCCGCCACCGGCTGCTGGATCGGATGGGTCGACAGCCGCGCGTCGGAGCGCATCGCCCGCTCCTTGTCGGCATCCTGTCGCTGCCACCATTTCCAGCTCGGATTGCGCAGTTCGGTCTCCTCGGCGGCGCGCCAGGAGGCGAAGCTCTCATTCAGCCAGAGGTCGTCCCACCAGCCCATGGTGACCAGATCACCGTTCCACTGGTGGGCGATCTCGTGAGCCTGTACGGCGAACACGGTCTGTCGGTCGGCGATCGTGCTGTCGGAGTTCAGCAGCAGCAGCCGGTCGTTGTAGGTGATCGCACCCCAGTTCTCCATGGCGCCGGTGAAACCGCCGGGAACCGCGATCGCATCGAGCTTCGGCAGCGGGAAGGTATAGCCGAAGTACTCGTTGTAGTCGCCGAGGATCTGCTGCGCGTAAGCGAGCGCCGCCTGCCCCTCGCGCTCGCGCCCGCGCACCGCCCACAGACCGACCTCGGTGCTCCCGGTGCGCCCGCGAATCGCCGCCAGGTCGCCGCCGGTGAACTCGATGAGGTAGGAGGGCATTGCGGGGCTGCGCTGGAAAGTGGTGGTGGCAAGCTCGCCGTGCACGTCACGGCTGGCGACCGGCATGTTGGACACTGTGGCCCAGGCAGCCGGCACGGTGACCGTGAGCTCGAAGGTCGCGCGGAATGCGGGCTCATCCCAGCAGGGGAACATGCGCCGCGCGTCGGTGCTCTCCATCTTGGTCGACACCAGGACGGCGCGGCTCCCGTCGGGCTTCTGGTAGGGCTGCAGGAACATACCGTGCGGCTGCGTCTCGAGGAGCGCGCTATAGGCGAAGCTGAGCGTGTGCTCACCCGCGGGCGCCGGCTGTGCCAGCGTAACCGTCGTGAGCTGACGGGCGTCGTCGGATGCGACGGCGCTCACCGCGGCCCCATCGAGGCGCACGTCGGTGAGCTTCTCGTTCAGGGAGTTGAATACGATCGTGGCGGTCGCTGCGCTCATCCGCAGCGTCACCGACTCGGTGCCGGCAATCGTGCGCTCCTCGAGGTGCGGCGTCACGCTCACGCGATACTCGAGCGGCACTACGTTCTTCGGCAGCCGCCCCGGGGCCTGCTCGAAGACGAACGCTGCGCCGGCGAGGGCCGGTGCGGCCGCCAGCGTGCACAGCAGCCACAGCGCCACACGGCGGATCGTGATCATCACGTGCGCACCTCCCGCGCCGCTAGTAGCTGGCCGCCGCGCGCACCACGCTCGCGGGCTTGTCGAGATCCGCGAGCAGCTCGGGTCCCACGACCGCGAGCGGCGTCGTGCCGTAGGACAGCAGCCGGTCGTGAAGGTCGCGCAGCGACCCCGCAGCGCCCTTGCTTCGCAGGTACTCGGCCAGCAGATTCTCGATCTGCAGGCGGCCCGCGGTATAGGCGACCCAGTACCCGGTCCGGTGGCGATGGCGGTGCAGCCAACCCTCGAGGCGCGCCACCTGCGCGGCGCGAAACGCCTCGCTGGGCGCTTCCAGCTCGCCGTCGTGCCCGGGAATCCCGAAGTAGGTCGCGGTCATCGGATAGACCTGCGCGGTCGTGAAGGTCATGTCCTGCGCCAGGCTCACCAGTGCCTCGTGCGCGGCCGGCTCGGCGTGCGCCGCGCCGGCGGTGACCAACGCGATGACGGCAGTCAACCTGACGATGCCTGTTGCGTTCACGGCGCTCCCCGGGGCTCGGCGCGGCGGATTACAAATCCGTCATGCGAGTCGCTGTTGCGTGCCGGTGCGCGCCGGCTTTGATTCGAATGCGCGCCGTCGATTATGTTGCGGCGCCGGTTCATGATCCAGTCAGTTGTACGACATCATACTTTCGGGCGACCCGTTCCTTAAAACCAACTCCCAGGAGGTCCCCAAGTGACTATCAAGCCCGTGTCGATGCTGTCCGGTCTGCTGCTGCTACTGGTGCTGCCGCTGGCCGCCAATGCCGACCTGCCCGGCAAACACCCGTACTACCTGCATGCGCTGAGCGACCTGCGCACCGCGCGCTGGCTGCTCGAGCACCGCCCCGGCGACGCTGCGGTCAGCGGCCAGGAGGACGCGGCGGTCATCGAGATCGACAAGACGATCGGCGAGATCAGGAAAGCGGCGATCGACGACGGCAAGGATGTCCACGACCATCCGGCAGTCGATGCGCCGAACGACCGTCCGGGCCGGCTGCACAAGTCGCTCGAGATCCTGCGCAAGGTGCACTCCGACATCGCGCGCGAGGAAGACGACCCGCAGACCCGCGGCCTGCGCGATCGCGCTATCCATCACCTGGATGAGGCGATTCACGCCAACGAGCACGCCATCGGCGACGTGAAGACCGGGCGCTGATCGGATCAGCGGGCGGCGTGCACCCACACCGGTGCGCGCCGCCCGTTTTTACCTCTGCCGCTGTCGGCGCAGCGTGCGTCGTTGCCGCAGCTGCAGCACTCGGGCCCCGGCGGCGAACAGCGTCAGCCAGTCGAGTGCGCCCCCTCCTCCACCTCCGCCGCTCGAGGCAGGTGAGCTGATCGCCACCTGTGCCGAGCCTGCGCTCGTGCCATCAGCCTGCGAGGTGGCACTCACGCTGACCGTCCCGGTCGCCGGTACGCTGGCCGGAGCCGTGTAGACACCCATCGAGCTGATGGTGCCATCGGTCGCGCTCCCGCCCGTCACGCCATTCACCTGCCAGCTGACCGCGGTGTTCGTCGTGTTGGCGACGCTCGCGACGAAGGTCGCGGTGCCGCCGGTCCGCACGCTGTCGGTCGCCGGACACACCGCGATCAGGATCGCGGGTGCGACGGTCGAGCACGCGTGCTGTCCGGCTGCCGCCGGCGCACTGCTGCTCACCGAGCTCGGCGTGACCACCACGTCCGCCGTGTCGGTGCGGCCCGCATCGTCGGTGACGGTCAGGGCCACCGTGGCGACACCGCAGGCGGGCGCGGTCACGGTCGCCTTAGGCGTAGCGGCACTGCCGATGGCGAGCGTGACTCCGCCGCTCACCGCACTCCACTGGTAGCTGCTGACACTGTGGCCGTTGGCCGCGCCACTCGCGCTGCCGTCGAGCGTCAGGCTCTGTCCGTCCGTGACGCTGGCCGGCAGCGACACCGCGGCAATCGGCCGCAGCGCCGCGCTCACAGATGCGGGCGCATTCGCCATGCCGGCCCCGCAGGTCTGATCATCGCGCGTGCAGATGCACTCACTCTCCTGCAGGTCGCTCGAGCCCGTCGGCACGTGACACATGGGGGGCTGCGTCGTGGCATCGAGCGAGGTCTGCGGAAAGGGCTGCGCACCCTCCTTGAGCCGCGAGATCATCTGGCAGGAATTCAGCTTGCTGTTGACCGACGACATGAGCGCCGCGATTCCGGAGACGATCGGCGCGGAAAAACTGGTGCCGATGTTGTACGTGCGGTATTCGCCGGTGCTGATGCTGCAGTTGGCGTAGCTGCCGGTGGTCGAGTCGCAGTAGTACAGCCCCGTGTAGTCGTTGGCATCGGGCGTTAGCGGCGACATCGCGGCGAGATTCGTGGTGGTTGTAATCGTGTACTCGCACGACGACTCCTCGGTCGTGAACGAGTTGCCGCAGTTACCGGCCGGGGCCGCCAGCGCCACCTCGGGCCCGAGGCTGCTGTAGCCGACCTTGGTACCGGCCTGGCGCAGGCCGGCGACACCGGCAACGCCCGCGCAGTTGGCGGGTGCATCGACCAGCGAGCCCTCGTTGCCGGCCGAAGCGACGATCAGTACACCGAGCGCGGCCAGCTGGCCGATGGCATCCGCGTAGCTCGCCGGGCAGCTGCCCGTGCCGCCGATGCTCATGTTGATGATCTTCGCGGGATTGGCATTGGCCGGCGCGCCGCTGACCGCGACGCCGCCCGCCCACAGCATGGCCGACATGATGTCGGAATCGAAGCCGCCGCACTTGCCGAGCGCGCGCACCGGCAGTATCTGCGCGCTCCAGGTGATGCCGGCGACTCCGACGGCGTTGTTGGTCAGCGCGCCGAGGATCCCGGCGGTGCGCGTCCCATGCCAGGAGCTCGGTGCCGCCGTGGCCTGACTGCATTCGGCCGGATACGTGGTGATATCGGAGCTCGTCACCCAGTCGCCGGGGTCGGTCGCGCCCGGCCCCGGGCAGCTGCCGCCGTTGCTGATCACCGCGTCGGAAATGAAGCAGTACCCGGTGAGCAGCCGCGCCGCGAGATCGGGATGGTCGGGGCGTACGCCCGTATCGATATCGGCGATGACGAGGCTGGCGCTGCCGGTGGTGGTGTTCCAGGCGTCCTGGGCGTCGATGGCGCTCGGCGTCGCGGCCGCCACCTGCAGATACCACTGCTGGGCGAACAGCGGGTCGCTCGGCACGGAGTGGATATAGCGCTGCTCGTCCGGCACCGCGTACTCGACTTCCGGGTCGGCGCGCAGCCGCGCGAGCACCGCCCCCGCCGTCGCCTCCGCCAGCGGCTGCACGCGCACCGCGTGCATCAGCTCCGTGATCGGACGATGCTCCAGGAGCGTGAGCCCGGTGCGCGCGATGAGGGCGGCGACCCGCTCGCGCGCCTCGGGCTGCGCCCCCCCGGCGGGCGCCGCGGTGCTGCTACGCAGCTTGACGATCAGGCGCTGCGCCGCCGCAGGCGCCGCCAGGCGCGGGTGGGTACGCACCGGGTTGCGCTCGGTCGCGACCGTGGCGGCGACCGCCGCGGCGGTGACCGCCATCAACACTATCCAGGCGAGCGGGCGCATGAGAAGTCCTGTCGGGTGCCGAGCCGTCCTGCCTTTCTAGAGAAACTTCGGCGCACGTGAAAGCTGTCAGCTCTTCCCGACAGCGTGGTGTCGCCGCGTTCGCCAGGAACTGCGATGCCCGTCACACAAATGCCCATGTTATTCTCGCCGCGGGCGGGTTGGAGGGCGACCGTGATCAACTACTTCCGCATGCTCACCCGGCCGCAGCTGCATGCCTATCTGGCGGCGCTCGGCGGCTGGTCGCTCGATGCGCTCGACTTCTTCATCTTCGTGTTCTGCCTGAGCGCGATCAGCAGCGAGTTCCACACCACCATCAAGGCCGTAGCCGAGGGTGTGTTCCTCACGCTGGCGTTCCGCCCGCTCGGGGCGCTGGTGTTCGGCTGGCTGGCAGAGAAGTACGGGCGCCGGCCGGTGCTGATGCTGAACGTCGTGAGCTACTCCGTGGTGCAGCTGGCCACCGCGTTCGCACCCGACCTGGCGACCCTGCTCGTGCTGCGTGCGGTGTTCGGCTTCGCCATGGGCGGGGAGTGGGGCGTCGGCGCCGCACTGGCGCTCGAGACGCTGCCGGCAAGGGGGCGCGGCTTCTTCTCCGGGCTGCTGCAGGAGGGCTATGTGCTCGGCGCTCTCATTGCCTCGGCACTGTTCGCGCTGCTGTTCGTGCACGTCGGCTGGCGCGGCATGTTCGTGATCAGTTCGGCCTCTGCGCTGCTGGTGGTTTACATCCGCTTCGGAGTCCAGGAATCACCCGCCTGGACCGCAGGCCAGGCCCCGCACCGCGCCTCGGCTGGCGAGCTCTGGGGCGCGGTGAGCCGCTATTTCCCGACGCTGTGCTATCTGGTCCTGCTGATGGCGTGCTTCAACGCCTTCTCCCACGGCTCACAGGACCTGTATCCCACCTTCCTGCAGAAGCAGCACGGCTTCCCTCCGAGTCTCACCGGCACCGTCGCGATCATCAACTATGTTGGCGCGCTGCTCGGGGGCATTTGCTTCGGCGCGCTATCGGAGCGCATCGGCCGCAAGCGCGCCATCGTGCTGGCCGCGGCGCTATCGCTGCCCATGATCCCGCTGTGGGCGTATGCGCAAACTGCGATCCTGCTCGCCATCGGCGGCTTCCTCATGCAGTTCATGGTGCAGGGGGCGTGGGGCATCGTGCCGGCGCATCTCAACGAGCTCTCCCCTGCCTCGGTGCGCGCCATCCTCCCGGGCTTCGCCTATCAGCTCGGTAATCTTGCGATGTCGAAGATGGCGCCCATCCAGTCCGGGGTCGCCGAAGCGCACGGCAACGATTATGCGCGCGTGCTCGCCCTGACGCTGGCGGTGGTCGCGGTGGCGCTGATCGTGGTCACCTCTCTCGGCCGCGAAGCGCACTCCGCGGAGCTCAAGGTGGGGTGAGCGGCGCGCGTAGCTCGAGCGTCATGAAGACGCTGTTGCGATCCGGCCGGTAGTCGGCGAACGGCGCGCACTCGCGAAAGCCATGACGCCGGTACAGCTGACGCGCCGGCGCGAAGTAATCCCAGGAACCGGTCTCGAGACTCAGCCGCTCGAGACTCAAGGCGCGTGCCTCGGCGATGAGCCGCCCGAGGATCGCGCTCGCTACGCCGCGCCGCCGCGCCGCCTGCGCCGTGTACATGGATTTCACCTCGCCGTGCCCGGCTGCGAGGCGCTTGAGCGCGCCGACGCCGAGCAGCGCCTCGGCATTCCAGGCGGCGAAGAAGCTGATATCGGCGGCGCGCAGCTGCGCGATGTCGAGCGCGTGCGCGCTACCGACCGCCGTCTCGGCGCGGGCGCGCCTCAGGTGCTGCGTCAGAAGCTCCACGATGCGGGCATCGCCCGGGTCTTCACGACGGATCAGCAGCGACACCGGGTAACGCTCCTGGCGCCTACGGACGGCGCAGCTGGTACTCCTTGATCTTGCGGTACAGCGCGCTGCGGGACAGGCCGAGGCGCTGCGCCGCCTCGTTCACGCGCCACGAGACCGCGCGCAGGCTCTCCTCGATGTGGCGTTTCTCCTGCTCATCGAGCGTATGCGCGGGTGCGGCCTCGGGACGCGCGCGCGTGAGCAGCGCGGCCTGATCGAAGCGCAGGTCAGCGGCCCGCAGCCGCGGCGTCTCGGCGAGCAGCACGCTGCGCTCGAGCACGTTGCGCAGCTCGCGGATGTTGCCGGGCCAAGGATAGCGGCTCAGTGCCGCTACCGCGTCCGCGCCGAGCTCCATCTCCCTGCCGAGCTCGGCGGCAAAGCTGCGCAGGATGGCGCGCGCGAGCAGCTCGATGTCCTGCCGCCGCTGCCGCAGGCTCGGGATGCGGATCTGCAGCGTGCTGATGCGAAAATACAGATCGCTGCGAAACTTCTGCGCCCGCACCGCCTCGGCGAGATTGTGATGCGTGGCGGCGATCAGGCGCACGTCCACCGAGCGGTCATGCACGCTGCCGAGCCGCCGGAACTGTCGGTCATCGAGCACCTTGAGGAGCTTGGGCTGGATCGGCAGGTCCATGTCGCCGATCTCGTCGAGGAAGAACGTCCCCTGATGCGCGACCTCGATGAGGCCGGCCTTGGCCGCGACCGCGCCGGTGAACGCGCCCTTGTCGTGGCCGAACAGCTCCGACTCGAGCAGCTCGCGCGACAGGCCCGCACAGTTCAAGTCGACGAACGCCTCCTCCGAGCGCGGCCCGTGCCGGTGGATCCACGCGGCCAGCACGCCCTTGCCGGCGCCGGTCTCGCCCTGGATCAGCACCGGCCGGTCGCTGCGCGCGATCTTGTCGACTTCCGAGCGCAGCGCGCCGATCGCCTCACTCGCGCCGATGAACGGATCCGCCGCGGCGCGCGAGTCACGGTTGCGCGAGGCGAGCCGCGCGCGCTTGTTCTTCGAGTGCTCGAATATCCGCTCCAGCACCACCGCGAGCGTCGACAACTGCACCGGCTTGGTGAGGAAGTATTCCGCGCCCTCGCGCATGGCCTGGACGGCGAGCTCGATGGTGGCGTGCCCGGTGATGACCACGATCGGCACGCCGTCGTCGAGCTCGCGCAGGCGCGGGATGACCTCGAGCGCATTGGCATCCGGAAGCTCGTAGTCGAGCAGCACTGCATCCGGTCGCGCAGCGAGGAACGCCTCACGCGCCGTGCGCGCGCTGTCAGCCTCCACGGCCTCGTAGCCGCGGCCCTCGAGGAACTCGCGCAGCGGCGCGCGAATGTCGCGCTGATCATCGACTACCAGAACCCTGCGCGTCATCGGGGCTCGGAGACCGCCGCCGGCGGTGCGGCGGCCGCGCCCGGCGAGCGGTAGCGGTCGAGTGCCTGCCGCACGATCTCGAGGAGCTGTTGCGAGGAATACGGCTTCTGGATGAAGTCCTGCCCCGCCTGCAGGGAAATCTCCCGGCCGGCCATCTCGGCGCTGTAGCCGCTCATGAAAACGACCCGCAACGCGGCATCGCTGGTGCGCAGCCGCGCGGCGAGCTCGCGGCCGCTCATGCCCTGGGGCATGACGAGGTCGGTGAGCAGCAGCCGGATCTCATCGCGATGCTGATCCCAGAGCTCGAGAGCCTGCGGGCCGTTGCCGGCCTTGAGCACGCGGTACCCGGCGCGCTCCAGCGTGATGGTGATCGCATCGCAGACGATCGGCTCGTCCTCGACCAGCAGCACCGTCTCGGTGCCGCGCGGCAGTGCGCCGGCGGCGGCCGCGGGCTCGGGGACCGCGTGCGCGATCGCCGGCAGCAGGATCTCGAAAGTGCTGCCCCGGCCGAGTGTGCTCTGCACGGACACCGCGCCGCCGTGCTGTCTGACGACGCCGAATACCGTGGCGAGCCCCAGCCCCGTGCCCTTACCGGGCTCCTTGGTGGTGAAGAACGGCTCGAAGATCCGCAGCAGGTGATCGGGTGCGATGCCGGAGCCCGTATCGCTCACCTTGAGACACACATAGCGGCCGGCGCCGAGCCCCTGATGGCGGCCGGCATCGGCCGCGGTGAACGTCTGCTCCGCGGTCTCGACCACCAGCGTGCCGCCTCCGGGCATGGCGTCGCGCGCATTCACCACCAGGTTCATGAGCACCTGGTCGAGCATCCCCGGGTCGGCGTGCGTCAGCAGCGCGCGCGGATGCAGGTTCAGCTTCAGCTGCACGTGCTCGCCGATGATCCGTTGCAGCATGCGCGCGGTGCCGACGATCGCATCGTTGAGATCGAGGTCGCGCGGCTGCATCACCTGGCGGCGGCTGAAGAGCAGCAGCTGGCGGGTGAGATTCGCGGCGCGTTCGGCGAAGCCGCGCAGCTGCCGCAGCTTCTCGTACGCGGGTTGGGGTAAGCCCGGCATCATCTCCACCAGCTCGGTCTGCATCATCATGGCGGCGAGGATGTTGTTGAAATCGTGCGCCACGCCGCCGGCGAGCTGGCCGATGCCCTCCATCTTCTGCGACTGGCGTAGCTGCTCCTCGAGCTGCAGCCGCGCGGTGATGTCCTCGACGGTGCCGACGATGCGCACCACCACGCCCTCGGCGTTGCGCACCGGAAAGGCGCGGTCCCGCACCCAGCGCACCGAGCCGTCGGGACGCACGACGCGGAAGGTCTCGTCGTAGGTGCCGAGCGCCTGGTGCGTGAGTGCGGCCTGGCGGACCCGCTCGCGGTCCTCGCCGTGTATGGCCTCGACCCAGGTGAGGGGCGAGGCGCGCAGGCTCTCGAGCGAGCGCCCCCACACCTTCTCGTAGGCGGGGCTGATGTACAGCATCTGCCCCTTGGACAGGTCGGTCATCCAGAACACCTGGTTCATGTTCTCCGCGAGCTGCCGGAAGCGCTCCTCGCTCTCGTGCAGGCCGGCCTCGGCCGCCTGGCGTGCCACCTCGCGGTGGTTCACCTCAAGCGCGAGCCCGATGTTCCCTGCCAGCTCCTCGACGAGGGCCAGCTCCTCGATGTCGAACACGTCCGGCTCGGCGCCGTACAGGTTGATGATGCCTACGACCTTGCCGTCGACCTTCAGCGCCGCGACCCCCGAGGAGCGATAACCCCGTTTCAGGGCCTCGCGGCGCCAGGGCTCAAAGCGCGGATCCGTGGCGATGTCGTTGCAGATCGCGCACTGGCCCGACAGGTAGCAACGGCCGGCGGGGCCGCCCGACAACACCGGATCGCGCAGGTCGATGTTGACATGCTCGAGATAGCCGTCGAGCACGCCGGCGGCCGCGGCCGGGCGCAGCCACCGTCCGCTCGGGTCCGGCAGGCCGATCCAGGCGCCGCGGAACTTGCCCTTCTCGACGGCGATCCGGCAGGCGGCGGCGAAGATTCGCTGCGGGTCCTTCTCGCGCATCATCATGCCGTTGACGTCACTCACCATCGCGTACATGCGATTCAGCTGATGTACGCGCAGCTCCGCCTTCTTGCGCTGCGTCGTTTCCTGCAGCAGCGTGCACAGGTAGTCGACGCTCCCATCACTCTTGCGCACGCAGCCCGAGGCGATGCTGGCCCAGATCACCTCGCCGTCCCTGCGCAGGTAGCGTTTCTCCAGTGAATAGCTATCGATCTCACCGTCCAGCAGGCGCGAGAACTGCACCATGTTGGCCGCGAGGTCGTCGGGATGAGTCAGCCCGGCCCAGTTGGTGGCCAGCAGCTCCTCGCGGCGGTAACCGAGCATCTCGCACAGACGATCGTTGACGGCGAGCCAGCCCTTTTGCGGAGAGGTGATCGCGAAGCCGAGGAGCGGCAGCTCGAAGAAGCTGCGCAGCCGGGCCTCGCTGCGCCGCACCTTCTCCTCCCCCAGCGCGCGCTCGGAGATGTCGGAGAGGAAGGCAATCTGTGCGCGCCCGTCGGGCAGGTCGACATCGGCGACCGCCGCGTGCAACGGAAAGCTCGATCCGTCCGAGCGCAGCGCAACTCCTTCGAACTCGGGCGTCAGCGGCAGACCGAGTGTGCGGCGTCGAAATCGCTCCTCGAGGATCGGGCGGGACTGCGGCGCCCAGAACTCGATCAACGGGCGGCCGATGACGGCGGTCCGGTCGGAACTGCCGTAGATCTCCATGAACTTGCGATTCACGTAGATGATCAGCCCATCGCGCGCCATGCTGATCGCTTCGGGGGCCTGCTCGATCACCGCGCGGAAGCGCGCCTCGCTCGCGCGCAGCGACTCCTCCGCCTTGCGCCGCTCGGTGATGTCCTGCGTGTAGCTGATGAAGAGCGGCCTGCCGCCGGCGCCCCGGGTCAGGGTCGTGGAGATATGAACCCAGACGATGTGGCCGTCGCGGTGCAGGTAGCGCTTGGTGAAGTCCGCGCGCTGCGCGTGGCCCGCGAGTGGCTGTGCAATGAAATCCTCGCCGATGTGTCGGTCGGCCTCGGGCGTGAGGTCGCGAAAGGTGAGGCGCGTCAATTCTTCGGCGCTGTACCCCACCATCTGGCAGAGCGTCTGGTTGACGCGCAGGAAGGCGCCGTCGGTGTCGAGCAGCGCCACACCGGCCGCCGGGTTCTCGAAGACGCTGCGCAGCAGCTCCTCGCTCGACTCCTGGCTGCGGCGCGTGGGCGCGGCGCGGCTGGCACCGCTTGCCGCGCGGCGCGCGCCCTTGGCCGCCCGCGCCTTGGGCCGGGGCGTCCGCACGCTCCGGCCGGTCCCACGCCTCTTGCCCTTGCCCCCCATCCTTGCCCACCCCGCGTTCGGCCGCCCGGCATTCTCCTACGCCCGGGACGGGTTGTCCCATTTCTGGGACGCTCGTTGCGCGACCCACCGCACGTCATTTTGGGCAGCGGGGGGATAAAGTCCTTGGCTATCCGCGGCTTGCACCCCGTGTAGCCGACGTCCGGATGTCTGGTACGCGGCTTGCAAACCTCTCGGAGGCATGGACGCCCTCACCCCAACGCTCGACCTCGCTCTCCAGTCTGCTCAGCAGCGCATCGCACGTCTGCCGGCGCTGCCGGTGCTCGATCCGCGCCTGATGCAGGTGTTGGCGGAGCGGGACATCGACGTTCAATACGCGCAGCTGCGCGAGCTCCTGCGCGTCGACCCGGCGCTCGCCGCGCGCGTGCTGAAGGTCGCCAACTCCGCTTTCTACGGCTCGCGCTCGATCACCTCGATCGATCGTGCGCTCACGGTGCTCGGCGCGCTGGCGGTGGCCGGCATCGCGATGGTGGCGCGCTTCGATGCCAATCTGTCGCCGGGCACCTCTGATGCGGCGCCGTTTCTCGCCCTGCGGCGCCACAGCCTGATGACGGCGGTCGCCGCCAAGGCGCTCGCGGGCCGTCTCGAGAGCGGCCCGTGGGACCGCGAGGCCGCCTTCGTGCTGGGACTGCTGCACGACCTCGGCTGGATCGTCAAAGCGCAGCTCGATCGCGAGCGCCCGTTGCGCCGCGAGATGTCGCAGCTCCTGCCCACCTCGGCGGATATGTCGGAGCACGCGCTGCTGTCCGCCGCGCTGTTCGCGCACTGGCAGCTGCCCGAGCAGTTCATCGAGGCGGTGCGCGCACACCACGAGCTGCCGGAGGGCGGTCCGGCGTGCGTGGGCAGCGCGCTGCTCGCGGTAGCGGAGCAGTGCGCCATGCACGGCGGCGATGACCTGGGCAAGCACCTGCGGCCGCCCGATGAGCGACTGCCGCTCGGTCTGTTCCGCCTCACCGCGGCCGAGTTACCCGAGTTCGGCACACAGTGCGCGGCGGAAGCCGCCGCCATCGACGGCCTGGTGAACTGAAGATGCCGCACAGCGACACTCAGATCCTCGGCATGCTGGAAGAGCACCTGACCAGCGCCCGCCCCGAGGCGGCGGAAGCGCCGGTGCGCGATCGGCTCACGGGGCTGCTGAGCCGCGAGACGCTGCTCACGCGTGTCGAGGAGACCATCGCGCGCGCTGCGGCGCAGCCACGCGCGAGCTTCGCGCTGCTGTTCGTCGACCTCGACGGCTTCAAGCTGGTCAATCACGCTTATGGCCACGAGGCGGGCGATGACCTGCTGCGCCAGGTCGCCGAGCGCATCCGCACCGTGAGCCGCGCGGCCGATGCGGTGCTGCCGGTTACGCCGGGCAACGCCGCCGCGCGCCTCGGCGGTGACGAGTTCGTCGTCGTGCTCGAGCAGCTGACACGCCGCGAGGACGCCCAGGCTGCCGCCGAGCGGCTGCTCACGGCGCTTGCGACCGACTACTGGGTCCAGGGCACGCGCGTCGCCATCTCGGCGAGCATCGGTCTCGTGCACAGCGACGGCGGCTACCGCAACGCGAGCGATGTGCTGCGTGATGCGGACGCGGCCATGTACGCGGCCAAGGCGGCGGGCCGCGGTTGCTGCGCGGTGTTCGATGCTTCGATGACGCAGCGCATTCGTTTGCGGGTGGACACCGAGCGCGAGCTGCGCACCGCGATCGACGCCCAGCAGCTGGCACTCGTCTACCAGCCGATCGTCAACCTGCACAGCGGCGCCGTCACCGGCATCGAAGCGCTGGTGCGCTGGCAACACCCCGTCAAGGGGATCATCGCGCCGGCGCAATTCCTGCCGATCGCGGTCGAGAGCGGGCTCATCAAGCCGATAGGCGACTGGGTGGCCCACAAGGCCTGCTTCGACTTCGTGCGGCTGCGGCGGCAGATGGGCGCGGCCGCACCCGAGTTCGTGAGCGTCAATGTGTCGCGCCGCCAGCTCGGCGACTCGGCGCTGCCCGCGAGGCTCGCGGAGATCCTCCGCGATACGACGCTCGAGCCGCGCCACCTGCACCTGGAGATCACTGAGAGCGAGCTGGTGATGGATTTCGCGGTCGCCAGGCAGACGCTGGAGGCGATCAAGGGTCTGGGCATCGGCTTGTCGGTGGACGACTTCGGCACCGGTTACTCCTCGCTCGCCAGCCTGCATGAGTTTCCGATCGACATCTTCAAGCTGGACAAGTCGTTCATGGCCTCCAGCATGCGCAGCGCCCAGGGACCGGCGCTGATCGCGGTCGCCCACGCCATGATCCTGCTGGCGCGCAACATCAACGTGCGGGTGGTCGCCGAGGGCGTCGAGACCGCCGAGCAGCTCGCGCTGCTGCAGTCACTGCAATGCGACATGGCGCAGGGGTACTTCCTCGGGCGCCCCATGCCGATCGAAGCCCTGCCGACCTTCCGAGTGCCCATGCGAGGGCGCGGCGAGCCCTGACGGCCCTTAAGCGCAGGGACCGCGTCCCGAGACCGATTCTGTGAACTGCCTCCTCCAGCCCCGGTACGCCGCGCCGATAGAACCCGTGAGGCCTCGCGCTCGCAACAGCGCTTTGCCTTAGTCCGATGCACAACCGTGTCATAGCGCGCCTCGAGGAGGAGCAGTCGGAAACCAGCCGCCTGCGTGATGCGATCGATCGTCTGCAATACGCCGCCACGCACGATCCGCTGACCGGGTTGCCGACCCGAGAAGTGCTGCTGCACAGGCTGCAGCGCGAGCTCGCGCGGGATGCCGCCCCCGAGGACGGCATCGCGATCCTGTTCGTCGATCTTGACCACTTCAAGCGCGTCAACGACTCGCTCGGTCATGGCAGCGGCGATGACGTGCTGCGCGAGATGGCGAAACGCATCGTCGCCTGCCTCGGTAAGTACGATACGGCGAGCCGCTTCGGCGGTGACGAGCTCGTCATCCTGCACCCGCGCGCCACGGCCGGCTCCGAGGCCGCCCTCGGAGCCAAGATACTCGCCACCACCTCCGAGCCGATCGTCATCGCGCGCAAAGAGGTGGTCGTGTCGGCCAGCATCGGCATCGCGCTGTGCGCGCCCGGTGAGAAGACGGCCGAGCGGTTGCTGCGCGAGGCCGACACCGCGCTGTACGCGGCGAAGAGCCGTGGCAGGGCGAGGCTCCAGCAGTTCAATGACGAGCTGTACGCACAGGCCGAAAAGCGCGTGCAGATCGAGTCGGACCTGCGCCTGGCGTTGCGCGCCGCGCAGCTGTTCGTCGTCTATCAGCCGCAGATCAGTCTGAAGACTGGCCGCATCGTAGGACTCGAGGCGCTGGTGCGCTGGCGACATCCGAGCCGCGGCATCGTCGGGCCGGATGACTTCATTCCGGTGGCCGAGGAATGCGGACTCATCGTCGAGCTCGGGCGACAGGTCCTGCGGCAGTCGTGCCGGCAGCTGGCAGATTGGGCGCGGCTCGCCGCCGGCCGCCAACTCGCCCTCTCGGTGAATGTCTCGCCCCGCGAAGTCGAGGCACCAGGCTTCGTCGAACAGCTGGCGCGGATTCTCGAGGACACCGCGGTCGATCCGACGACTCTGTGCCTGGAAATCACCGAGAAGGCAGTGACCGGCGCCACGGCGGACACGGTCAGGGTGCTCGACCAGGTCAGGAGGATGGGTGTCTACGTTGCGATCGATGACTTTGGCACGCAGCATTCCTCGCTCACCCGGCTGCGCGACCTGCCCGCCGAGGTGCTGAAGATTGACCGCGACTTCATCGACGGCCTCGGCGCCGAGCCGGGCGATACGGCCATCGTTTCCTCGATCCTCAGCCTCGCCTTTGCCATGGGCAAACACCCGATCGCAGAGGGCGTCGAAAAGCGTGCGCAGGCCGCGGCCTTACTCAGCATGGGGTGTGCCGTTGCCCAGGGGTACCTTTTCTCCCCACCCGTCGCGGCCGATGAGGTCGCGGGCATGCTGGACCGGATCCTGTGGCAGCCACGCGCCGAGCGCACGCTGCACGCCGCCGCGCTGGCAGCCGACGTACGGCTGCGTCGCGGTCACCGCTACTTCATAGACGAGTTCCTCGAGCACATCGGCGCACCGATGGGCGCGAAGTCCGCAGGCTCGCCGTGATAGCGCTCGTCATCGGCGGCGGCAACCTTATGATCGGCCTCGCCTACACCGGGCTCGGGCTCCTGTCGGCGTGGGAATCCTTCAGCCTGCATCGCTATCGGGGCTGGTCGCGCTTTGGAATCGGCTTCTCGCTGATGGCCGCGAGCTGTGGGCCGCATCACCTGATTCACGGCTGGCACGCGTTGCGGGAAGGCAGCGTCTCCTGGCCAATGCTGGCCGTCACGCTGATCGGACTGCCGGCTGGACTCGCGTTCGTCGGGCTGCGCCTGGAGACAGCCCTCGGCGGCCGCGGTGACCGGCAGTTCGGCTCGTCGCGCTACTGGGCGGTATCGCTCGCCGCCGTCTTCACCGTAGCCGTCGGCCTGCTCGCCGGCTGGACACTCGCGCGTCCTGCTCCCGTTGGCGTTCCCCAGATCATGTGCACGGCATTCGGTCTCGCGGTCCGGGCCCGGGTCCCGGGCGCGGGTTTCGACATCGGCTCGGTCATCGTCGCGGCGAATCTGTTCGTCGTGATCACCTACGGCATGGTCGGCTGGTATTTGGCGGACTATCAGGTGCGCCGCCACGCCGCGGAAGGGGCCTGGTCGCTGTCTGGTGTGTCGCTGTCGGCCGTGTTTTTCAGCTGCGCCCTCATGCACCTGATTTACGCGACCACGGAGCTGCACGGCGCGACGCTGCCCTTCGACCTGTTGGGCGTCCCTGCCTCGATCTACTTCCTCTGGATCGTCAGGCGCGTGCACAGTGACTCGGTCGTCGACTGGAACCGCCGGCCACTGGTGGGCGCGGCCGCGACGCCCGAGCGCTCCGCGCCCTGGCGTTAGCTAACCGGGCTCAGAGGCAATACCACCCGCTGCTCGCAGAGCCGGCAACCAGCGATGCTGCCGATCGAGTTGACTCAGGGCGCCGCAAAGCCACAGGCGCGAAGCATCGTCGAGCAACGCTCTGACCCGCTCAAAGTCCAGATCGTCCTCGGGTCGAATGTGACTCGACTTGTATAGCAGCTGAATCTCGGGAGCGAGGTACGGAGTACATTCCGGGTCGTACCGGATGAGCGCATCGAGTGGCCGCCGCAGACGGCGATCCCGGCGGTACACCCACTGCTCACCTTCGGAGTGCTCGAGCAGCAGCTCCAGAACCCACTCGCTGCAGTGAATGCGGCGCCCCCAGAGCGAGTTGACGTCCTCGCGAGGTGCGCCCGTCAGCGGCCCAAAAAGCTCACCGCCCCTCGCCTCGAAGAACTCCCAGCCATCGAGCGCAAGCAGCACCGCTCGCGCGTCCCGGCGCAGGATCCCGATATCAAGGTCTTTGTGCGGACGTCCCTGCCGGCCAATGTAGAGATCCAGCGCCCAGCCACCGGCGATCCACCAGGGGAGGCGCATCTGGCCCAGGAGCGAGCGGGCTTCCCGAGGATGAAGGCGCTGCCATTGCCCGGCAGCCGGACCGTATGCGAGCGTCATGGGCCGCCCGGCCGCGCAGGAGTGCGCGGTCCTCACGATACCACGGCGCGATGGCCGCGGCCGTCAGCCGCCCGAGCGCAGCTGCGCCAGCGCCTGCTCGAAGATGCGGATGTTCTCCGGCGAATCGTCGACGCTCGCGGCCTTCTCGGAGGAGATCTTGGTCAGCATGGCCAGCTTGATGCGGCCGGCGAGCCCGAATTCCTGGGCGGCCTGTTTGTAGAAGTCAGTGAGCCTGGTTGCCATGATCGCGTCTTCCCTGGTTCCTCAGGCGTGCCCGGCATCGCTGGCGAGGCGGGTCAGCTCCTCGATGGCCGCATGAACTCCCTGCATGCTGTTGCCGAACTGCCCGATCTCGTCGGGCCCGGAGATATCCACCGACAGGCCTTCGATGTCGGCCCGGGCCAGGCGGTCCGACACCGCCTTCAGCCGGCCGAGCCGCCCGAGGATGTTGCTCACCGTCACGAACCCGGCCAAGCCGAGCCCAAACAGCAGACCGCCGCTCAGCGCCAGGGCCAGATTACGGGCGTGCTGCACGGCGCGCTGCTGCGCGGCAACCGAGGCCGTGACATCGTCGTTGAGACGCCTGACCACCTGGTCGAACAGATCGGTCGGTGCGCGATCCTGCCCGCGCACCATCGAGTCGGCGAGCTTGAAGTCGAAATGGTTGCCGACGTACGCCTCGTACGCCGCCTGGTACTTCTCGCCTATGGTCCGGTGAGCAGCCAGGAACTGGTTGAGGAGCTCGCGACCGGCCGGATCCTCAACGGCGGCGGCCAGTACCGTGGCGCCGTGGCGCACCTGGGATTCCTCGTCGTGGAACTGGCCGCTGTATTTGGCAAGGTCAGCGGGCGTGTGACCGCGCAGCAGGATGTCCTTCCACTCCTGCACCTGCTTCTTGAAGCTGACCTGTACGACGCGCGCCGCCTGCGCCTGACGGACCTGCTGCCTGAGCAGTGCGTCGTAGCCGGCGGATACGCTGCGGGTCTGCGCGAGCAGCGCGACGGCCAGCAGCACGAACAGCGCGACCACGCCGCAGAAGAAAAGCATGAGCTTGCTCGAGATCTTCATTTGCAGGCACCCCTCCATGGATGCGTTGCCCGAACAGAACGTTCCGAACGACGGCGGTCCGTATAGTGCTCAGAACTCCGTCCAGTCATCGCCGCCACCGACGGCCACCTTGGCTGCCGGAGTGCGGGCGGGCTTGGCATCCGCACCCGGCGCCGGACGCGCGGGGGCTGCGGATTTCTTCGCTGCCGTCTCGGCGCGCCGGCTCGAAGCCTGGGCCGCCGCCGCCGCCGCCGCCTGCACGGAGACCCGGTAGCGCTCCATCATCTGGTTGAGTGCCTTGGCCTGGTCGGCCATCGACTGGCTGGCAGCCGAGGCCTGCTCGACGAGCGCGGCGTTCTGCTGAGTCATCTCATCGAGCTGCACGACCGCCTTGTTAACCTGCTCGATGCCGGCCGACTGTTCGCGGCTCGCGCCGGCGATCTCGCCGACGATGTCGCTCACCTTTTTGACGGCCATAACGATGTGATCGAGCGTCTGGCCGGACTGGGTCACGAGCTGCGAGCCCTCCTCGACCTTGCGCACGCTGTCCTGGATCAGTCCCTTGATCTCCTTGGCGGCGGTTGCCGAGCGACCGGCGAGGCTGCGCACCTCGGTGGCCACCACCGCAAAGCCGCGGCCCTGCTCGCCGGCGCGGGCGGCCTCGACCGCCGCATTGAGTGCGAGCAGATTGGTCTGGAAGGCGATCTCGTCGATGACGCCGATGATGTCGACGATCTTCTTCGAGGCCTCGTTGATCTCGGTCATGGCACGCACCGCCCGACCGACGACGCCGCCACCTTTGTCCGCCTGATCACGTGCCGCGGTGGCGAGCTGACTCGCCTGGCTGGCGTTGTCGGCGTTCTGCTTGACGGTGGAGGTCATCTGCTCCATCGAGGAGGCGGTCTGCTCGAGGCTCGCCGCCTGCTCTTCGGTGCGCTGGCTGAGGTCGGCGTTGCCCTGCGAGATCTCGACGGCGCCGCGTGACACCTCGGTGGCCGCCGCCTGCACCAGGCTCACGACCTCGCTCATGTTCTCGGTGAGCTGATTGATACCCTTGCCGATCTCGGCGAATACACCGGATTTGCCGGACAGATCCATGCGCTGCGTGAGATCGCCCGAGGTCGCGCTCTGCACCAGCGCCTTGATCTCGGCCTCGATGCCGAGCTCGACCGTGCGGTCGGCCCACTCGAGCACGGTGCCGAGACGCCTGCCGCCCGCGTCCACCATGGGGTTGGCGCTGATGCGCATGGTGCGTCCGCCGACCCGGATCTGCGAGGTGAAGGTCTTGTCGAGATCCTGCAGCAGATTGCGCTGGTGCGCGGGGTTGCGGTGGAAGACGTCCATGCTGGCGCCGAGCAGCGCTCCGGCATCGAAGCCCGGAATGTCCTTGCGGAAGTCCGCCTCGACCACGCGCGCCATGTCGCGCATCGCATTGTTGAGATAGATGATGTTGAAGGCGGCGTCCGCCACCATGACGTTGGAGGACAGATTGTCGAGCGCGCCCTTGAAGGCGGCGTTCATCGCACTCTGGCGCACCTGCTCGGTGATGTCGGTGGAGAACTCGACCACCTTGAAGGGCTGATCGTCCATGTCGCGGATCGGGTTGTAGGTGGACTGCAGCCACAACTCCCGACCGCCCTTGCCGATGCGGCGGTACTGCCCCGCACAGCCTTCGCCGCGGGCCAGCCGCTCCCAGAAAGCGCGGAACTCGCCCGACTCGCGCGCCGCCGGCTCGAGCAGCATGCCGTGCGGCTTGCCGCGGATCTCATCGAGCGTGTAACCGACGACCTTGAGGAAATTCTCATTCGCCGTGACGATGGTGCCGTCCATCCTGAACTCGATAACGGCCTGCGCGTTGCTGACGGCCTTGAGCTCGCCTTCGTATTCGGTGGACTTGCGGATCGTCTCGGTGATGTCCTGGGCGAGCGCCACGACCTTGACGAGCTTGCCCTTCTCATCCGCGATCGGGTTGTAGCTGGCGCGGATCCACACCACGTGTCCGTCCTTGTGGAAGCGGCGCTGGCGGCCGGACTGAGGCTCGCCGCGCTGCAGCTTCTCCCAGAACGCACGGTACTCAGCACTATCGCGTGCCGCAGGCGGCACGAAGATGCGATGCGGCTGGCCACGCACTTCGTCCAGCGTGTAGCCGAATACCTTCAGGTAATTCTCGTTGGCCCAGAGGATCGTGCCATCGAGCCCCAGCTCGATGACGGCCTGCGAGCGGCGGATCGCCGCGATCTGCCCGGCGAGATCGGCGTACGAGGCCTGTTCCGTCGACGCCGCGCGGCGCGGCCGGGACTGCTGGGTGCGGACCGGCCGCTCCTTGCGCACGGGCCTCTTCCTTGTCGGACGCTGTCTGGATCTTGTCATGGCTGCGGCTGGCCGTTGGTCGCCTTACTTCACACATCCAATTGGATCGGCTGCGCTCCCCGCGGCATTGCGGCATCCGAACCCCGCCTAACGGGCGGCGCTGCCGAAAGTGCGAGGCAGTACGTGGCTTTAACGGCAGCCGTTCGCCGGACTTGAGGTCCGGAGAACGGCCGCCGCGAGCTTTCTCAGGCCGTGGTATTGAGGAGCCGGCCGACGCCGCTCGAGTTGGCCGGGCTGGCGCGCAGACTCTGCAGTAGCGACTGCAGCGGGGTCGGTGTTGCCGCAGCAGCCGCCGGCGTCGCCCCGGTTGGCGCCGTGGCGGCGGTTGCCGGTGCGAGCGTGCTCGCGACTGAGCTGCTGCCCGTGCTGCCGCTCGTGCTGTTGCCGTTCATCTGCTGCAGCATCGACAGCAGCTGTTGCGCGGAGCCGCCGCCGTGATGGCCGTGGTGATGACGGCCGGTACTGCCGATGATGCCGGCGGCGCTGGCAGAACTGGCGGTGCCGGCAGGCGTCGTGCTGCTGCCGCCCTGCATCTGGTTGGTGAAGGTGCTGCTGCCGGAGGCCGACGCAGGCGACAAGAGACTCGAAGTGGCCGGGTTCAACCAGGCCGGGGTCATGATGCTCGCGAGAGACACGGGGGTGTTACTCCTTGATGAGTGTGCTCAGTGCGCTCGGCCAGGGAGTCGCGCGAGACCGTTACAGCCGATTTCGGCCACAGCTTGCCGCTGCGGCGCCACCAGCCGGCAAAGCCTTGCCGGTTGAGTCGCACCAGCCAGGGCACTGGCGCTGGTTGCAGGGCGATCGGGCATCGCAACATGTTCGCGTACTCCACTGATTCCGTTCGCTATCCTTGCCTCATCGCCCGGGACTCCGTCACCGGCGCTCGAGCGAGAGCCATGCGCAGAAAGTGCAAACCGGGTGCCACGCCGGTGTTACGCGGTTCACGAAATTGCAAACTCTGTGGCGGGGCCGGTGTGGCGCCGTGAAAACGGCTCGGCCGGGGAAGCGATGAGCGGCGCAGCGCGCGCTCGTAAGAAGCTGCGGTCGGTCGGCCCGACCGGGCGCCCGCCCCTCACCGGGGCGGGCGCTCAATCAGACCTGGAGCTCGGGGGCCGCTTCGCGGGCTTCAGAACTTCACGCGACCGCCGACCATGATGGTCGTCTGTGACTCGCTGCCCGAAGTGCCGACGGTCGTGCCGACGAACCCGTTAGCCAGGCCGTCCGTGACCTGCGAGTAGTTCACGCCGCCGTAGATGTCGTAGTGCTTGTTGAACACGTAATCCAACACCAACGACCCCTCGGTGAAGGCACCCGAGCACAGCAGACCCGCGGCGCTGCAGCCAACACCCTGCGTTCCGGTGGTGCCTAGGCCGATGGTCCAGCTGTTCTGCGAGACGTGATAGAACGCCGCGACCACGTTCAGACCCGACGCGTAGGCATAGCGCACGCCGATCCACTCCATGTTGTAGGTGGCCGGGTTGTTGACGTTGATCCCGACGTTCAGCTCGTAGCCGCCCTCGGCGTCGCCACCCGTGTAGTCGAAGTTCGACTTCTGGATGTGCGAGTAGCCGCCGTAGATCGTGAACTTGTCCTGACCCATGTCCATCACGTACTTGGCCATGATGTTGTAGGACTCATCGTCCGAGATGTACGCCGCAAGTCCCGGGGTGGGCAGCGGATTGGCCGCGTTGTCGAAGGAGCTGCGCAGGTTGACGGCACCGTTCTCATGCTCGTACACGATGTCGGCCGAGAAACCCCCGACGGTCGCGCCCAGGTCCCCGGCGTACGAGGAGCCGATGATGCCGGTGTCCTGCCCGCCGTTCGAGTACATGAGGGCGATGCGAAACCCCCCCTGGGTGTACGAATAACGGACTGAGTTGTCCCAACGGGCTGCCTGCGTGCTGCCGGCGCCGCCGTTGAACCCCGAATAGCCGAGGAACGAGAAGGCATAGGACAGCGCCTGCGGATCGTACTGTGCGAGTGCATCGAGCTGCAGGGAGTTGTGGCGGCCGATTGTCAGCTGGCCGTAGTCGGGACTGCCGAGCCCGCCGAACGCCTGGGCGTTGAAGAACTGCCCGCAACGGCTGCTGTCCGCGTTAGCGGTCTGACCGCTGGGATTGGCGGGTGTGCCAACGCCGCTGTTCTTGGCGATGCTCTGGCAGGCATCGGTGAGCTGCCCGGACAGCGGGTTGATGCCGGTCTCGACACGCGCGACCAGGTTCAGGTTGTCGACGATCGGTTGCTGCACGCGGATGCCGATCTTCGACTGCTCGAGGCCGCTCTCGGCAACCGTCGACTGGGAGCCGGAAAAGTTGCGCGTGGTGGTGAAGGCCTGATACTCGAGGCCGCCCGGTAAGCTGCTGCTCAGCGGGACGCCGTGATTCTGGTAGGCATAACCGATGTCGATCGTGCCGTAGAGAGTCACGCCGCCGATGCTCAGGCTGTCGGGCAACGGGTCTGCTGCGTTGGCAGATGCGGCGAACAGCGCCAGACCGAGCGCCGCCCCTATCAGATGGCTTCTATTCACGTTCACTCCCCTCCGTCAGTGAAAATTCATCGCGGTGACGAACCCAAGAATCGAAATGTTGCTGTTAGATGTCAGCAGTATTTCACGCGAACGTCTATTGCGGAAGCCAATTCGGTGGTTTTGTTGTTTTTTCACGTCAGACCGACAGTTTCTAACACCCAACCTCCAGTTGTATGCCCCTGCCTACCAGATGCCGCCGAGCGCCACGGTTACCGCCTCACCGTTCACGCCAGAGGCCGCCTCCGCGCATAGGAATGCGATCACCTGCGCGACCTCGCGGGGCTCGAGCACCCGCTTTTGGGGATAGATGGCGGCGCGCTCGCGCCATACCTCTTCGACCGTAACGCCGCGCCGTGCTGCCTCGGTCTTCGCCGAGCGCTCGGCCATGGCCGTGCGCACCCAGCCCGGGAGCACGGCGTTGCAAGTCACGCCGAAGGGACCGGCGTCCTGGGCGATCGCTCGCGCCAGGCCGATGAGGCCGTGCTTGGATGCGGTGTAGGCGCTACCGCAGCGCTCGGCCTTCTCTCCGGCGGTCGAGCTCGTGAACACGAGTCGGCCGAAGCCGCGCTGGCACATACCACCCACAGTGAGCCGCGCGAGCTCGAATGGTCCATCGAGGTTGATGCGCAGCGTCTCGCGCCACACGGCCGGGTCCTGCTCCCACACGAGCCGCTCGTGCGCAGAGCCGATGCCATGGTTCACGACCAGTATCTCGATCGGGCCGAGTCGCCGCTCGGTCTCTCTGACCGCAAGGGCACAACCCTCCGCGGTGCCTAGATCCGCCGCGACGTACTCGAGACCGACGCTCTCGAGCTCGCTCGCCGTGCGCGCCACGATCATGACACGCACTCCGGCCGCCGCGAGCAGCAGTGCCGCCTCGCGCCCGATGCCGCGGCCGCCGCCCGTCACCAACGCTACACGACCATTCATAGCGGATCACTTCCTGCCAGCGAAACAACGCACGCCAGCACCCTACATAATCGCTTCGACTGCGTCACGCCCCGGCAGTCGCGCGCTTCAGCCGCGCGCGGCTTGGGCCGATGACCCGCCATGCGCCGCGCGCGCCCGACGATCCTGCGTCAGCCGGGTCCACTGCCCCAGAGGCCGTGGACGCTGGCCTGGGCTTTTCTGCTTGCGGCACTGTGTGCGCCGTGTTCAGCCGCGCCAGCCGCAGCGGCCCGCTGGGACAGCATGACGTCCTGGTCGTTCAGCCGCTACACGGTCGATCTGGGCCTCGCCAACAGTGCCCTCACCGCCATCGCGCAGGATGGGGACGGCTTCATCTGGATCGGCAGTCAGAGCGGGCTCATGCGCTTCGACGGCTACCGCTTTCGCACCTTGCAGCACGACCCGCGCGACTCCAGCTCCATTCCCTCGAACTTCGTGCAATCGCTGCACGCCGACGTGCGCGGCACCCTGTGGGTCGGCACGGCGAACGCGGGGCTGGCGCGTTACGACGCGCGCAGCGGCCGCTTCATCGCCTACCCGGTCGGGGGACCCAATGGGCTGCGTGCAGCGAACGTGGAAGCCATCATCGACGACGGCCAGGACGGGCTGTGGGTCGGGACGGACGGCGGCGTCGATCACCTGGCGATCGCGACCGGCAAGGTGACCCATCTCGATACCGGGCACAGTGACAACCTGTCGCGCGACTATGTGCTCGCGCTGTACGCGCAGTCCGACGGAACGCTGCTGGTGGGGGACCGCGGTGGCCTCACACGAGTGCATCCCGATACCGGAAGCTACGAGCACCTGTCGATCAGCGACGCGTCGGGGAGTGCCGTACCAACCGGCGTGACGCTGTTCGCCGAAGACGCTCAGCAGCGCCTCTGGGTCGGCACGACCCGGCGTGGCGTCGCGCTGCTGGACGCGCGTGGTACGGTCTCGCTGCCACTGCTGACCGGAATCGCCGCGGCGGCGCTCGCGGGTCAGTCGGTGCGCGGCATCGTCCCGACTCCCGACGGCAGGCTGGTGCTCGCAACCTACGGTGCCGGCCTGTTCGTCCTCGATCCGGCGACGCTCGCCGTACGGCAGATCTCTCACAGCGACAGCGACCAGACCAGCCTCATAGACGACGAGGCTTACGGACTGCTGCTCGACCGCTCGGGTCTGCTGTGGGTAGCGAGCGAGCAGGGTCTGAGCGCAACCGACCCTTCGCAGCGCGCGTTCCAGACCGCGGTCGCCGACCGCTCGCGCGCCGAGCGGATCAGCGAGGGCAACGGGCTGGCGACTCTCGTCGATTCGCAGGACCGCCTCTGGGTCGGTCACCACTCGAGCGGCGTCGACGTGTTCGGGGCAAACGGCGCACACCTTGCCACGCTGCAGCCGCACGCCCATGAGGCCGAAGGCAACAGCGACCACAGCGTGTACGCGCTGGCCGAAACCGCCGACGGCACGGTGTGGGTGGGCACCCGCAACGGGCTGTACGCGGTCCGCGGCGATCCGTGGCGGCTGTCGGCGGTGCCGTTCTCCGATGCCACGGGCCCTAACATCCAGCGTCTGCTCGCGGACGGACCGGACCTGTGGGTCGGCACGCGCAGCGGACTCCTGCACTACGAGCCGCGCTCCGGACATTGGCGCAGCTACGCCGCGCAGCCTGCCGGCCGATTGTCCGACAGCTTCGTGCTCGCTATCGCCCGCCGCCCCGACGAGAAGCTCTGGGTGGGAACGCGCAAGGGCCTCAACCTGTTCGACCCGACGGCGGGCCGTGCCCTGCCGTTCGCCGCCGTCGCGGCGGACGGGACGCCCCTCGAGCGTGCCTTCGTCGTCGACCTGTGGAGCGAGCCCGGGGGACGGCTCTGGGTTGCGACAATCGACGACGGAGTCTACGTGCTCACGGAGGAGCGTGATGCCTTCGAGGTCCGCCATCTGACCGAGGAGGACGGCCTGCCCTCGATGAACATCGATGCGCTGCAGCCGGATCTTGCGGGCGGCGCCTGGGTCAGCACGGCCAACGGGCTGGCGGTGATCGACACTCGCACGCTGCAGGTGCGCCGGTACCAGCGAGCCGACGGCGTGCGTTTCGGCGACTACTGGGCGCATGCCTCAGCGCGTACGACTGAGGGCGACCTGGTGTTCGGCGGTGTCGGCGGCCTGACCGTGGTGCACCCGGCGCTGATCGCCGAGCGTCGCTTCGAGCCGCAGTTGCTCGTCAGTGGAGTCTCGGTGGGCGGCCACGCGCTGACGGCCCTCCCCTTCGGCAAGGGCGAAGCCGGATTTGCACCGATCGCCGTGAGCCCGGGCGCCAACTCCTTCCAGGTGGAGTTCGCGGCCACTGACTACACCGCGCCGCAGAGTCTGCGCTACGCCTATCGCCTCCAGGGCTATGACCCGGACTGGACGGTGGTGGACGCGAGCAAGCGGACCGCGGCGTACACCAACCTGGCCCCCGGAGATTACCTGCTCACGGTGCGCGGCACCGACCGCGCCGGTGCTTATGCCCCCGGCGTGCTGCGGATCCCGGTGCACGTGGGCGCGGCGTGGTATCAGACCTGGCTGTTCCGGCTGTTCACGGCGGCCGCCGCCGCCGCTCTGGTCGCGATGCTGATCCATGCCCGCACGGCGTACCTGCGGGTCGTGAAGCGGCGCCTGGAAGCGCTGGTCGCCCGGCGCACCGAGGAGCTGCGCCGCAGCAAGCAACAGATCGAGATGATCGCCTATCTCGATGCCATGACCGGGCTCCCCAACCGTCGTCTGTTCGCTGAACGGTTCGCGAACTTCCGCGCCAGCGCCGAGCGCAGCCGCTGCGGCTTCACGCTGCTGCTGGCCGACCTGGACAGATTCAAGGCGATCAACGATACCTTAGGTCATGCGGCCGGTGATGCGGTGCTCGTGAGCACGGCGCAGCGTCTCAAGGCCGTGACGCGCGAGGTCGACGTGGTGGCGCGCCTGGGAGGCGATGAGTTCGCCGTGCTGCTGGACGGCACGGTTGAGCCGGAAGCGATCGCAACCGTGTGCGCGCGGCTCCTGGAGAGCTTCGAGCGGCCGGTCGACACCGAGGGACAGGGCGTGCAGATCGGGCTCAGCCTGGGCGCTGCGATCTACCCGCGCGACGGCGCATCGCAATCCGAGCTCTACAAGGCCGCCGACACCGCGCTCTACGAGGCCAAGCACGCCGGGCGCAACACCTGGCGCCTATACGGCGCCGCGGCCGCGAGCATCGCCAGGCGCGCGTGAGTCAGCGCGGATGAGCAGCGCCGGCCTTGCTATGGCACGGCGTGCAGCGTGGTGTTGACGAGGAATGGATCGCTGAACTCGGTCGGTTCGCCCGCGGCTCGTCCCGGAACCGGCTGCAGGCGCGCCGCGAGCGGCTTGTGCCACTTCCAGGCGAGTGAGGCAACATCGCCGAGAATGCGTGCCAGCTGCTCCTCAGTGATAGTGCCCGGATAAGGGACCGTGTCGAGCCCGGTGGCACAAACGGACGAATAGGCGAGCAGCGCGTCGGTGTTGAAGCTGCCCTCCGCCCAGCGTTGCGCCAATACCTTGTCTTCCAACACCGGAACCATGAGCCCCGCGAAGCCGACGCGCTTCACCGCTACGGCCTTCACGGCCGTCGTGATGATGAGCGCGGCGGTCATGGTGCCGCTCGAACCGAATCTCGCCCCCGTGTAGCTCTCGATCGCCGCGCCGATCGAGACCCCGGGGAGCGGCGCGGGGGCGGGCGTTGGATCGACGCCCATGAAAGTCCAATGGCTGGTGGCGGCGACCTGCTCGCCGATGTGCTCCGCGGCCTGCGCGTGCACGGTCAGCTGCCGGGTCAGCTCGGCCACCGAGCGGTCGAAGTCGCCATGGGTGCGGGCGAACACCTGCTGCACCACGTTGCCGGCCTGCAGCCCGAGCGAAAAGCGCCGGCCCGGGCCGGTGTGATAGGCGCCGGGGTAGAACGGCCCGTAGGGCTCGAGCATGGCGGTCGCGGTGAAGCGGAAGTTACCCTGGCCGTGCGCGGTGTGATCCGCGAGGTAACGGATCAGCGCAGCGCTCTCGTGAATCACGCGCCAGTGAATGCCGTCCTCGCCGGCGATGATGGCATTCCCCATGAGGTTCGGCAGTTGCGCCAGGGCGCGCTCGAGGAGGCGCATCACGTGCGCATCGTCCGCGTCGCGCAGCATCGCCGGCCCGACATTCGGAATGAAGGCCTCGCGGCTGCCGAGGTCGTTCAAGGTCTTGAGAAACACGAGCGCGTCATCGTCCGCTTGACCGGCAACGAGCTCACCGAGTGGCTGCGTCACGATGCGCAGCGTCTGCACCTCGTAGCCCTGTCGCTCGAGAGCGCTCTTGGCGCTGCGCAACACGGCCAGCGCCTCGGCGATCTGCTGCTGATAGGCGGGTCGCTCCAGGCGCACGAACGCCGTGATGGCGCGCACCTTCGGCCGGGTGTAGTCCTGTGCTGACACCGGGCCCGCGGCTGCCGCGATCAACAACCACAGCGCCAGCCACGCCGACCCAACCCTTAAGTTGCGAGCCATCACGCCTCCCGCAGATTCGCCGCCGCTTCGGTCCGCGCCTTCTATACTATGAACGAACGCTCGACGTCACGAGCTCGAGGAGAACGCAGCCATGAAGGGCCGTCTCCGCCGCGCGCGGCAGCTGGCAGGTGTGTGCGTGCTGTGGCTCATCTGCGGCATGACCGGGCCGACGGTGGCCGATGAGCACAAGAGTCTGACCGCCATCGTGCTGGTCGCAAAGATCACGAGCGGGGATCCTTTCTTCTCCGACTCGGTGGTGCTGGTGCTGAACAATCTCGGACCCGCGCCGGTCGGCATCATCGTCAACCGCCCCACCGCGATCCCCGTCTCGCAGCTGTTCCCCGATCTCAAGCGCCTCGCGCGCCTGCACGACAAGGTGTATTTCGGCGGACCCGTCGACTTCGACGACGTGTGGTTCCTGTTTCGCGCGGCCGCGCCTCCCGAGCACGCGGTGCGGGCCTTTGACGGCATCTGCATCAGCGCCGATCGCGACCTGCTGCTGCACCTGCTCGGCCGCGACCGGCCCATGGAAGGCCTGCGGATCTTCGTCGGCCACTCGGGCTGGGGACCGGGGCAGCTCGAGGCGGAGATCGCGCGCGGCGACTGGACGCTGCAGCACGCCGCGGCGGATGTGATCTTCAGCGGCAAATCCGAGCACCCCTGGCCCGGGACACCCGAGCCGGACAACGGCACCTGATGGCGCAGCGCGCGAGCCGCGCAACCGTCCCGCGACTGACGTATCTTTGGCGACCGAAGGTCGCCACAGGGGAGCGCTGCATGCTGACGAATCTGCGGATCATGTCCTGCCTCAGGGTCGTTGCCGGCACGGCTGCCGCGCTGCTCATCGTGCGGGCCGCCGCGGCCGCCTCTGCCGAGGTGGACGCGGTCTACCCCAAGGCCTATGCGCTGTATCTCGACATTCACCAGCATCCCGAGCTCTCGAGTGCCGAGACTCAAACCGCGGCCAGGCTGGCCGCGGAGCTGCGCACACTCGGCTATACCGTGACCGAGCATGTCGGGGGTACCGGCATCGTTGCGCTCCTCAAGAATGGACCGGGAAAGACGGTGATGCTGCGCACCGAGCTCGATGCGCTGCCGGTGGAGGAAAAGACCGGGCTCCCGTATGCCAGCAAAGTGCACGCCAAGGATCCCGCCGGACGCGAGGTACCGGTCGGCCACATGTGCGGTCATGACCTGCACATGAGCGCACTGGTCGCGACCGCCGCCATCATGGCGCACGATCGCAGCGCCTGGCACGGCACGCTCATGCTGATCGGCCAGCCCGCGGAAGAGACCATCACCGGGGCGAAGGCCATGGTCAACGATGGCCTCTTCACCCGCTTTCCCCGCCCGGATGAGGTGCTGGCACTGCACGTCGGCAATGGTCAGCCCGCCGGCCAGGTGGGTGTCGTCTCGGGCATCTATGATTCCAACGCGGACTCGATCCGCATCACCATCTTCGGCAAGGGTGGCCACGGTTCGGCGCCGCACACCGCGGTCGACCCGATCGTGACCGCCGCCCGTACGATCCTCGCTCTGCAGACCATAGTCGCCCGCGAGGTGAAACCCGGCGAGTTCGCGGTGGTGACGGTCGGCTACGTAAACGCCGGCACCAAGAACAACATCATCCCGGACTCGGCCGAGATGGGCCTCACGGTGCGCACCTACAAGGCCGACGTGCGCAAGCAGGTGCTGGCTGCGATCACCCGCATCGCGAACGCCGAGGCCGCAGCTGCCGGGGCTCCCCGCGCGCCGTCGATCGAGCGCTACGAGACCACGGATGCCGTGTACAACGACCCGGCGCTGACGCAGCGCATGCGCGCCGTCCTCGAAACGACGCTCGGCAAGGAGAACGTGCTCAGCGAGGAGCCGATCACCGCCTCCGAGGACTTCTCGGTGTTCGTGCAGCAGGGTATTCCGGGCTTCTACCTGTCCCTCGGCGGTGCCGATCCGCAGAAGTTCGAGCAGGCCCGGGCTACGGGTGTGCTGCTGCCGTCGAACCACTCACCGCTGTTTGCGCCCGATGTCGATCCGTCTCTGCATACGGCAATCCGCGCGGAGGTCGCGATGCTGCGCGACCTGCTGCAGACCGGCTCGTGAGTGTTGGCGCGGCGGATCTCGAGCTTGGCGATGCACTCGCTCGCTGCTGCGGGTGTCGTCTCGGCCGTGTGTGGTGGTACCTTTGAGCGGGGGACACCGGTTGGCCCTCGGCCGGAAAGGGACTTTGAGGCATGTCGCGGCGCCGATTCTTGCGGGCTAGCGTAGCCGCACTCTCCGTGGCGGCCGCGCCCGGCTGGCTGGCGGCCGTGGCTGCGCCGCGCGCCCCGGGCCTCAAGCGCCTCGGTGCGCCGCAGTCCTTCGACTACGCGCGCTTGAAGGGGATCGCGCGCGCCCTCGCCGCTCAGCCCTACAAGCCCTCACCCTACAAGCCGCCGGCGGCCATCACGCGCCTCGATTGGGACCACTGGCAGGCCATTCACTACCGCGAGGAGCACTCGCTGTGGGCGAATGAGGGGCTGCGGTACCAGATCCGTTTTGCACACCTCGGCTTCCGGGTGCTCAAGCCGGTACGCATGTACGCGGTGGAGAACGGCAGCGCACAGGAGCTCGCCTACGATCCGGCCATGTGGGATTACAGTCGCGCGGGGCTCGATGCGGGCGAGCTGCCGGCGACGCTCGGCTTCGGCGGCCTGCGCGTGTTCTACGACACCGACTGGGTACGCGACTGCGCGGTGTTCGAGGGCGCATCCTACTTCCGGGCCATCGACGGCGATCTGCAGTACGGCATGTCGCATCGTGGGCTCGCCATCGGTACCGGGCTGCCGGTGACCGAGGAATTCCCCGACTTCGTCGCCTTCTACCTGGAGCGTCCTCAGAAGAGCTCGAGCGAGCTCACGATCTACGCCCTGCTCGACTCACCGAGCGTGAGCGGCGCGTATCGGTTCATCATCAGCATCGCCGACACGGTCCTCATGGATGTCGATGCGGCGCTCTATCCGCGCCGCGAGATCGAGCGCATCGGCATCGCACCCGGCACCAGCATGTTCTTCGCGGGCAAGAACCAGAAGGGCGTGTCGGAGGACTGGCGCCCGGAGATTCACGACTCCGACGGGCTGCAGATCGTCACCGGCACGGGCGAGTGGATCTGGCGGCCGCTCATCAATCCGAACGGCGTGCGGGTCAACAGCTTCGTCGACAACGGCCCGCGCGGCTTCGGCCTGATGCAGCGCGAGCGAAGTTTCACCGCCTACCAGGATGATGGCGTGTTCTACGAGAAGCGCCCATCGGTGTGGGTGGAGCCCAAGAGCAACTGGGGCAAGGGCGCGGTGATGCTGGTCGAGATTCCGACGCACGATGAGACCATGGATAACATCGTCACGTTCTGGAACCCGGCGGCCAAGCCGCAACGTGGTGCCGAGCTCCTCTACGGTTACCGCCTCTACTGGTGCCGCTCGAATCCGGTCGCGCCGCAGCTCGCCATGACCGGCGCGACGCGCACCGGCATCGGCGGGGTGCTCGGGCAGAAGCGCACTCACTTCTCCTGGCGGTTCGTCGTGGACTTCTTCGGCGGCAGCCTGCCACTGCTCACGGAGGCGGACCGCGTCGTACCCGTCATCCGTGCCTCGCGCGGGCGCATCGAGGTCGCTTCGGCGCGTCCGGTGCACCCGCTGAATGGCTGGCGCGCGATGTTTGATCTGGCGCCGACCGATCCGAGTACCGAGCCGATCGACCTGCGCCTCTATCTGTCCTTCAACGGCCAGCCGCTCACCGAGACCTGGCTCTATCAGTACACGCCCCCTCCTCCTGAGCAGCGTACCTTCTAGCCTCAGGGTTCTCGCAATCGTGTCCGTCGCTTCCTATACTCCCGCAAAAATCAAAGCGGGCGGGGCGAACATGTCCCTTGGGCTCTTGCTTCGGTGCGGCCTGATGATCGTCGCGCTGGCCGCCGGGGTGCCTGCGACCGCCGCTGCGGCAGAAGCTGGCCCGGGGACGGGCAAGGGGATGCTCGGAGTGGCCGTCGCCGACCCGCCTGCGCCCTGGCGAGGTGCGCTCATCGCGCGAGTGAGCGCGGCAGGGGCCGCCGAGCGCGCGGGGCTGCGGCCGCAGGATCTGGTCGTCGAAGCCGATGCGCAGCCCATCAGCTCGCCCTCGGACTTAAGCCACTACGTGGCGAGCCATCCTGCAGGCGATCGCATTGCGCTCACCGTCATGCGCTGGAACGGCAGCTCGTTTGAGCGCCTCCGGATCACTGCCACGCTCGCCGCGCCTGCCGGGGAAGGGGATCGGGTGGCTGCGGTCGCGGCACCAAAGGCCCCGGCAGCGCCGCAGCCTGCCGCGGCGCCTGCGCCCGCGGCACAGGGACTGAACGATGTGTCCTGGACGAGCTTCACCGATCCCTACGAGAACGCATTCACCATCGGCGTGCCGCGAGGCTGGAAGGTCGCAGGCGGGGTGGTACGGAAAAATCCACTGTCCCCCACCCTCGTGTTGCGGGTGCTGGCGCCGGACCGGCGCACGCTGATCGCGATCGGCGATCCCGACAGCGTTCCATACAACCAGCCGATCGCCGCTCGCGATTACGTGCGCCGTTTTGCCGAACGCGCGATGAGCGGCGCATGCCTGGGCCTGAGTATCACCCAGGTCAAGGACCTGCCGGACGTGGAGCGGTTTGCCAGCTCCAAGTCCCTCGGTCCCTACAACCAGTGGAGCGCCGCGCAGGCGAACTTCACCTGCAAGGGAGAGCGCCAGGCCGGTATGGCCGGAGAAGCGGTGGCGGTGCTTGAGTTCATGACGAGCCTGCGCAGCGGCCACGCACAGATCCTCGCCGCCTTCGTGACGGCGGCCGGGCAGGAGGATGCGGCGGATCAGCTCCTCAATCACATGGTCGCCAGCCTGCAGCAGAACCCGGAGTGGACGGCCCGCCAGCAGCAGCTGGCGCAACAGCTCGCCAACGGCGCAATGGCGCGCTGGCACGGTGAGCAGCTGCAGTTCCAGCACTTCGACGACGCAATTACCAATACCGGGCATTTCGTTGCGCCTGACGGCCGGCGCTACGACCTGGACGCCCGGCCCCGCTACCAGTGGATGACGCCGGACGGCCACACCGTCGGCACGGACACGCCGAGCCCGCCGAGCCCGGGCTCGACGCTGCTGCAGCGATCGCAGGAATGAAGGGCTGAGCGGTTCAACGCGCGCGCGTCGCGCGCCCGCTGACGGCATCAACGGTCGGAGCGGTTGTACGGGTCTCCCGCCCAGTCCCGCGGCGGTGTCGCCTCGCCTTCGAGGCCGAGTATTCCCGGCGTATCGAGAGTCGTGATCAGTTCCGCGACGGTCTTTTTTGCCAGCACGCCGGTCGCGACGTCCCAGTCCCAGACGGCCGTGCCGCGCGAGTCGTGGACCACCTTGCCGGAGAGTCGTTTTATTGACATCGAATGAGCACCTTTGAGCCAGTGTGAGCCAGGGTGCAGGTTTGGTGCCAGAGCCTGCGCGGCGATGCGCGAGCCTCAGCCAAGCGTCGGATTTGTGCAGCCGGTCACACGGGGCACACCGGCCGCGCTCTGAAGTAGAATCGCCTCGCGACCGCCACCGGAAGCACAAGACTAAGGGAGGTGGACGGTGAAGGCGACCCGTCGGATTTCGGCATTCCATGCGCTCGGCTGCCTGGCGGCCGTGGTGTTCTGCGTGGCGCCAGTGGATGCCCTGGCAGCGCGCGTCGCGCTCGTCATCGGCAATGACGCCTACACCCACGTCAAGCCGCTCAGCAATGCCGGCAACGATGCACGCCTGATGGCTTCGGCTCTCAAAGCCGCAGGGTTCGATGTGGTGGGCGGCGTGCGAGCCAACCTCGACCGCAAGGCGATGTGGAGCGCACTCGATCAGTTTCAGGGGCGCATCGGCAAGGGCGACGACGTGGTTTTCTACTACGCCGGGCACGGCGTGCAGATCCGCGCCGACTCACTCCTGCTGCCGGTCGACATCGAAGCGGAAAGCGATGATCAGGTGCTGCGTGATGGCGTCAATCTGGTGGAAGTGCAGGACGAGATGAAGAACGCCCGCTTTGCGCTCATGGTCGTCGATGCCTGCCGCAACAACCCCTTCCCGCCCAAGCATGGAACCCGCGGCGTCGGCGAGCCCGCCGGCATCGTGCCCATCGAGCCGGCGCGCGGCAACGTGATACTGCTGTCCGCGAGCCGCAATCAGCAGGCACTCGATGAGGTCCCCGGCATCACGACCTCCAACGGCCTGTTCACCTACACGCTGGTGCAGGAGCTCAAGACCCCCGGGATCGACGTGGTGCAGGCGATGCACAACGTGCGCGAGCAGGTCGAGCAGCGCGCCAAGCTGGCCAACCACGAGCAACGCCCGGCGCTCATGGAAGAGATGGACGGATCTTTCTTCTTCTTTCCCAAGGGGGGCGCGAGCGGTGGCGCCGCAGGATCGGCGGCGGTCCCGGCTCCTGCCCCGGCCGTAGCCAGCACGCTGCCTGCCAGAGCGCCCGCTAGAGCGCCCGCCGCCACGGCGACTGCGGATTCCGGCGGCTCGGCCGACGCCACGCCGCAGCGCACCGCCTCGCACCCGGCAGCTGCGCTCGCCAGGCTCAAGGCCGGCGGTCCGTACCCGGGATGGGGTACGTCCAGCCTGCTGCCGGGAGTCGTGGGAACCGGCACCGTCACCATAAACGAGGACGGCAGCATCGATACGCTCGTCCCCAGCAACGGCGACCGCACCCACGCGACCCTGAACGTCTCGGATCCGCAGAACGTCACCGGCTCCTCGGTCACACACCTTGGAGTCAGCAACGGCGTGCAACGCCGCTATCCCGACGGCTCGATCAGCACGCGCGTGACCTTGAGCGGACGACTCGCGAACGGCAAGATCTCCGGCACCTGGTACGACAAGTTCCAGACCGGCCAGTTCGAGTGGACGGTCGGTCCGCCACAATGACTGACCCGCTGATCGGGGGACTCACCAGCCGTACAGGTGGCGATGTATGCGACCGATCTCCGGATCGCTACGGTAGGGTTCGAGAAAACCGCCGCATGCGACCTTGATGTGGTACGCCCCGCAGCCCTCGGCTAGCGCCATGGTGAACGCGGCGCGAACTCGCGCCGGGTCGTTGCTACCGAGCTCGAGCGCGAGTCGTGCCATGCCGACACTGATCTCCCCCCGAGCAGCCAGCGCTTCCAGCTCGGCGCGCAGTGTCCCGGCTTCCCCATGACGGCCGGCGCGGCCGTATATCAGGCCGAGCACGCCCTTTGAGATGGGTGTGGGCGCAAGCGGCAGCGCCCGTTCCATCGTTGCGACCGCCTCCGCGTGCCGCGCCAGGCCGCTAAGCGCGTACGCGTGCCGTCGGAGCGTGAAGAGGTGGTCAGGCTGCAGCTCGAGACCATGGCGCGCCAGCGCCTCGGCGTCGGCGAATCTTCCCGTGGTCGCCAGGGCGAACGAGCCCATGCCGTGCACTATCGGCGCAAGCGGGTCCTCCCGGCACGCGGCCTCAACGCAGTGAACCGTGTCGGCCTCGCGCCCGAGAACGGAATGCAGTGCGCCCATAGTGGACGTTCGCCATCGGTGCGCGCGGATTGATCGCAAGCGCACGCTTGAAGTACTGCTCGGACTCGCTCCAGTTACCCTCGAAGTACAGCGGGTAGAGGGCGCGCGCGTAGTTGCATTCCCAAAGATCGGGTGCGAGCTGCATCGCGCGCTGCACCGCCGTGTGCGCCCGTGCCTGCGCGGCTGCGTGCGATAGCTCGCAGCGGAAAGGCAGCAGACCATGGCAGTCCACGAGCCCGGCATGAGCGAGCGCGTAGTCAGGGTCCAGCGCGATGCAGCGCTCGAAGTACTGGATGGCCGCACGAACCGAGGTGGGGGAGCGACGGTTCAGCTCGTAGCGCCCTGCCCGCCCTCGCGTGCTGACCACGCCGCACGGTCAACAAGATTGCCGCGGCGATGCCGTACAAGGCGGCCAGCCCGATGAGTCCGGTCTGGTAGCTACCGGTGGCGTCCTTGGCGAGACCCCATGCGTAGGGACCGACGAACGCGCCCAGCATCCCTATACAGCCGATTGCGGCGATGCCGATCGCCGCAAACCGACCGTGCGTCGCATCGCCCGGGATCAACCAGAACACTGCCTGCAGGGACCAGCTGGTAACGACACTCGCGGCGTAGCAGCCCACAACCAACGCCGGAATTTTCCCAAGCGCCATGCCGAGACAGGCGAGCACGAATATCAACATCGGCGCGAGGACGTGCAGGTATCGTTCGCGCCATCGGTCCGAGTGCTGTCCGTTGAGAAGCATCGCCACCGCGGCGAGCAGGTAACTGCCAGACATGATCAGCCCGACTCTGGTGGCACTCCAGCGAGTCACGCCTTGCAGGAGCAGCGGTGCTGACAGGACGAGGGAGTAGTTACTGGCATATATAAGGGCGGCGCACGCCGCCAGCCGGCGCACCAGGGGTGAGGCGATGACGGTGCGAACGTCCGTCTGCACATTGCTACTCGCCTCCCCGCCCTCAGTGAGTCGGCGATCGACTGCGGCTCGCTCATCCGCGCTGAGCCAGCGAGCGTCCGCTGGCCGGTCCGGCAACAGCATGAGAACGACAATCCCCAGCACCACCGCCGGCAGCCCCTGCACCAGAAACAGCCACTGCCACCCCGCCAGTCCCAGCGTGCCCTGCAAGGCGAGCAATTGGCCGGAAACGGCGCCCATGATGGCGGCACTCACCGGCCCGGCGAAGAAGAAGCGGCTCACGACGCGACCGCGATGTTCGCGGGGAAACCACTGTGTCAGGTAGAAGATGACGCCGGGAAAGAACCCGCCCTCGGCAATACCGAGGAGAAATCGCATGCAGTAGAACTCGGCGGGTGTCCTGACAAACATCATACCCGCGGCCACGGCACCCCAGGCGATCATGATCTGGGCTATCCAGCGGCGGGCGCCGATCCTCACCAGCAGCAGGTTCGATGGAATTTCGCACAGCGCGTAGCTGAGAAAGAATAGTCCGCCTCCGAGGCCATAGACGGTGGCGCTGAAGTGCAGGTCCGGTTCATCCTCAGAGCGGCAAAGGCCACATTGACGCGGTCCATGTAGGCAATGCCGGAGCCACAGAACAGCAGCGGCAGCAGTCGCCGTGCGGCCTTCCTCAGCGCGCCGCGACACACGGGGTCGTTGACGGCGGGCGGCGGCTGGAGGCTCAAGTGAATTCCGCGTGCGCAGCCCGGCGGCCGGGAGATGTCTCAGAACTTTATGCGGCCGCCAAACATGAGAGTGATCTGGTTTTGACTCCCCGAGGTGCCAACGGTGGTGCCGGGATAGCCGAAGGCCAGTCCGTCGGTGACTTCCGAGTAGTTGACACCCGCGTACAGGTCGTAGTGCTTGTTGAAAATGTAGTCCACCAGGAAAGACACCTCGGTGAAGTCGCCGGCGCACAGACTGCCCGATGCAGCGCAGCCAATCCCCTGGGTGCCGGTCGCGCCGTGTCCGATGGTGTAGCTGTTCTGCGTGGCATGATACAGACCGACGACCAGGTTGAGGCCCGACGAATAGGCATATCGCGCGCCCGCCCACTCAAAGTCGTAGACGAGGGGGTTATTGATGTTGATGTCGACGTCCAGCGGATAGCCACCCACGGATTCGCCGCCCGTGTAGTCATAGTAGGACTTCTGAATGTGAGAGTAGCCGGCGTAGATCGTGAACTTGTCCTGGGCGATGCCTATCTCGTACCTGCCCATGACGTTCCAGGACTCATCGGTCGAGACGTACGCCGCGAGTCCCGGGCTCGGGACCGGATGTGCTGAGTCATTGAAGGAGCTGCGCAGGCTGACCGCGCCATTCTCGTGCTCGTACACCACATCGACTGACAGACCCTCGAGGGTCATTCCCACCTCCCCACCGTAACCCGTGCCCAGCATGCCGGTGTCCCACCCGCCGTTAGAGTACATGGCCTGGAGACGGAATCCGCCCTGGCGGTAGGAGTACCGGACCGAGTTATCCCAGCGCTGCGCCTCGGTGCTGCCCGCGCCTGCCGCGAGACCTGAATAGCCGAACTCAGAAAAGGCCGGCGCCCGGTCCTGCGGGTCATAGAGAAAGAGCGCATCCGACTGCAGCGTATCGTGGCGGCCAATTGTGAGCTGACCGTATCCGGAGTTGAGCAGTCCGCCGTACGCCGGCCCCTGGAAGAGCTGACCGCAGCGGCTGGAGTCGGCGTTAGCGGTCTGATTACCCTGGGTCTTGCCGGCATTCTGCACAATGCTCGCACAGGCGTTCATCAACTGACCCGACAACGGGTTGATACCGGTCTCGACGCGGCTAACGAGGCTCCAGTCATTGCCGATCGGCTGCTCCACCCGTATGCCGACTTTGGACACCTCGAGGCCGCTCTGCGCAAGCGTTGACACTGATCCGGCAAAGTTGCGCGTTGTGGTCAAGGTCTGATACTCAAGGCCGAAAGGGAACTGGGCGTTCAGCGGCACTCCGTGCGTCTGGTACGCGTAGCCGACGTCGATAGTGCCGTACAGGGTCACGCCGCCCAGGCTTAGGCTGTCGGGCAAGGGGTCCTTCAAGTCGGCGCGCGCCGAGGTCGCAGCGCAAAGTGCGAGCGCAGCCAGCAAAGGGCAGCTCTTCTTCATACTCGGCCCCCGGGGTTGTTGTTTGTGTTGTCCCCCGCGGGCCACCATGTCAGAGATTCATGCGGTCTTCAATCAGCGGCAGCATTACACTCGAAAGCGGCTCGTGACGCGGCGCAGCAGAGCGCCCGACCGGCCTGTTCAACACGAATGACCGCCGCATTCGCTCGCGGCCGCCACGGCCGGCACTGTCAGTGCAGTCCGAGGGCCGCGGCGCAGGGTGGCGCGGGTACGGAAACCCGCGGCGGCAGCCCCTTCGCGATAATGAAGGTCACGATGATGCGGGCGGGCGTCGACGCGTCGTTGCGCACCATGTGGACCGCGCGGTCGCGTTCCACAAACTGGTCGCCGACACCGTGCACATGGGATACGCAGTTAGCGTCGTACCATTCGATCACGCCGTCCAGTACGGTGACCAGCGAGATCCCCGGGTGGTAATGCCAACCGCTGTGCGCGTTCGTGGGGTACGACACGACATTGAAACGCAACACCGATGGAACGCGGGAGGAGTGACCGAGCGGCGTGTCCTCCACTGTGATGCTTTCCAGATCGGGCTGCAGCCGATCGCTCGCGTCCGGATCGATCCGCAGTGTCAACCTGCCCGTCGCCGCCTCGCCGCTGGGCGGCGTCGCGAGCACTGGTTGCAGAGTCAGGAACAGGGCAAATACGGCGGTCGTGCGTTGCGCGAACGGCATACCGGAGCCTCAGTGCAACCCGAGAGCGGCGGCACAGGGAGGGGGCGGCACGGGGATCTTGTACGACAACCCCTTCCTTATAATGAATGTCTGAATGATCCGGGCAGGGGTGGACGCACTATTGTGCGACAGGTGCACCACCCATTCGCGCTCCACGAACACCTCTCCTGCTTTATGAACGTGGCGCACACAGTTCGCGTCGTACCAGTCAACCGCCCCGTCTGCGACCGTGACGAGCGTGACTCCCGGATGGTAATGCCAACCGGAGTTGGCGTCCGGATCGTAGGTGAGGACCTCGAACAGGAGCACCGCCGGGCTGCGGGTACCGTGACTGATCGTTACATCCTCTTCCGACTCGAGCGCCGCTGGCAGGCTGAACACTCGACCAGCCGCATCCGGATCGAACACGAGCGTCAGCTTGGAGATGTTCTCCCCCACTCTGGGGGGCGTCGCCTGTACGGGCAGCAAGGTCAGCCAAATCGCGAGACATGCCATCGCAACTCTGCGCGCCGGCCGCCACGCCGGGAAACGCGGCCAGACCCGCTGCGCAGGCGGTTTACGCGCTGCAGCGCTCGCGCCTCTCACCGCTGTCTCTCGTCGCACACGCTGCGATTGGCGCCGGTGCCGGCCAGAAACACCTCCCGCACGAGCACGTCCGACTGGATCTCCTCGCTGGAGAAGCGATGCTGATCGGCGGGCAGCCAGGTGCAGACCCGTGAATTCAATTCGCGCAATTCGACGCTGAGCGCAGACAAGTCCCACAGTCGCGCCGTATCGTCCGCCGCCGTGATTGCGCCTCTGCCATCGGGCGCCACGGCCGCCTGTCGCATGAGGTTGGCACGCTGCAGCAGCAGCAGCTCGCGGCCGCTCGCGACGTCCCAGATGCGAGCGGTGTGGTCGCTTGAGGCGGTAAGCACGCGCCGGCCGTCAGGAAAGAAGGCCGCTGCCACCACGGCGTTGCCGTGCCGGAAGCGCGCCAGCTCACGGCCGGTCGTAGCGTCCCAGACCCGCGCGGTCCGGTCGGACGAAGCCGTGACCACCGACATTCCGTCCGCTGAGAACCTCACCTCGCGAACCACGACGCCGTCGTGATCGTCATGATGGAGCCTGGCAACCTGCCGGCCACTTGCGGCGTCCCAGATGGCGGCAGTGTGATCATCGGACGCCGTGGCGAGGCGTTGGCCGTCCGCCGAGAACGCCGCCTGACGTACCGCCTGGTCATGCGACATCCGCAGCAGCTCCCTGCCGCTCGCGGCATCCCAGACCCGCGCCGTGTGATCACCCGAGGCCGTGAGCACGCGCGTGCCGTCGGGTGAGTAGGCGACACCGTTGACGGCTCCGTCGTGGGTGAGGCGCAGCACTTCGCGCCGCTGCGCGATGTCCCAAATGCGTGCCGAGTAATCCGTGCCGCCCGCGGTCACCAGGCGGCTGCCATCGGGGGAGAATGCTGCCTGGCGCAGGTCGCTGACCGTCTGGCGGAAACGGGCGAGCTCGCGGCCCGCAGGAATCTCCCACACGGTCGCATCGCCTGCGACGGTGACGACGCGCCGCCCGTCGGCGGAGAACACCGCAGAGTGCACGGCGGCCCGGTCGTTGAGCTGCGCCACCAGTCGCCGCGTGGCAACCTCCCAGACGCGCGCCGTATGGTCGACGGCGGTGCTGACAGCAAAGCGGCCGTCGGCAGAAAAGACCGCCCATTCAACTCCCGCGTCGTGCTGCAGCGGCAGGCCGACCGTGCCCGCGACGTCCCACAACTGCGCGACGTTGCCCTGCGACGTGGTGAGCACTTTGGCGGCGTCAGCCGAGAATGTCGCCGTCTGCACGGGGGCGACGTGCTGCAGTCGTGCGAGCTCGTTGCCGGTGACGGCGTCCCAAAGCCGCGCGGTGTGATCATCGGACGCGGTAACGATCAGCCGGCCGTCGGCGGAGAAGCGCGCCGCGCTCACCTTGCCGTCATGCTGCAGGCTCGCGAGCTTGCGCGTGCCGGAGGCATCCTCCGTGTGGCTGATGGCGTGCGCGATCGCCGTCTTCATTCTCTGAACGTCGGCGGGCAGATAGCTGTCACGCCGCAGGGCATTCTGGTAGTGGCTGCGGGCGATCGCGAGGTCGTCGGTCGCATCCCAGACGCCCGCCGTGCCGTCGTCTGAGGCAGTCACGATCTCACGGCCGTCCGGGGAGAATGCGGCCTGAGTGACGGCGGCGTCGTGCCCGAAGCGTGCCAGCTCGCGACCCGTCGCCGCGTCCCAGAGCCGGGCGGAGTGATCCTTCGATGCCGTAACGATGCGCCGTCCGTCGGGGGAGAAGCCTGCGTCGGCGACCACATCTTCGTGCCTGAGCGCGAGCAGCTCCTTGCCCGTGCCCAGATCCCAGACACGCGCGACGCCTGCAGTCGAGGAGGTAACGACCTCCCGGCCGTCAGGTGAGAAGGCGACCGTGCGGACACCGGTCATGGTGGGCACGGCCTTCGCTCCCGGGACGTTGTGCAGCTCCTTGACCAGGTTCGCCTGCACGGCCCGGACCAGCTCGAGCAAGTCGATGCCATCCTGAAGCGTCACGAGCTTTTGTCCGCTCTTCGCATCCCAGACTATCGCCGTACCGTCGCTCGAGACGGTGCCGACGCGCGCACCATCCGAGGAGAAGCCGGCCGCGAGGACGCTGGAGTAAATGGGGTTGCCGTGCTCGAGCTCCAGGAGCTTGCCGCCCGTGGCGGTATCGAAGACGCGCGCGATGTTATCGCCTGAGGCAGTCACCAGCCGCGCGCCATCGGGCGAGAAGGTCGCCTGCCAGACTTGATTATTGTGCTTGAGCTGCATGAGCTCGCGGCCGGTCGCAACATCCCACATCCGCACGGTGTGGTCCTGGGATGCCGTAGCCACGCGGCGGCCGTCGGGGGAGAACGTCGCAGTGCTCACCAGGTCACCGTGTCCGGAAAGCATGGTGGTACGGCCGGACTGCAGCAGACTCGCGGTGAGCAGCGGCGGCGCCTCGGCTGCTGATGAGCCGGCGATGATCGTGCTTGCGAGCGCGTAGCGCAGCCCGCCACCGAGTTCCCCGGCGCGCAGCAGATCCCAGGCCTTGGATTCGAACTGGGCCGCGATCGCCCGCGAGGCGACATTGCGGGCCCGCTGCGCATAAACACCGAAGATCATCGCGACAATGGCAAGCGCCGTCACGCCGACCATCGCCATCTGCCGGATGCGCCTGCTACGGCGTACCCGACCCCAGGAGCGCTCGATGAACCGCCGGGTGGATTCGGGCAACCGCATCTGCGCCAGCTCGAGCTGACGGAACGCGATCAGCTTGTCGGCGGAGGCGAGCCAGGCATCCGACTCTTCGTGCTGCTGCCAGAGCCGCGTCTCATGCTCGGCGAGATCGCGCGTCTGCAGCAGCCCCGCCTCGGCACGCAGCCACTGCGTCACGCGCGGCCAGGACTGAATCAGCGCCTCGTGGGAGAAGCTGGCCACTGCCGCATCGCCGCGCGTGTCGGCGACGCACAACCGCCGGGCAATCAGCGCATCGAGCAGCGCGCGCTCGGGCGAACCTGCGGCGAGCTCGGCGAGCGGCGCATAACGCCGCACCGCCGTGCCATTCTCATCCACGCTCGCGAGGCTGCGCATCAGCTTCGGGAATGCGGGCGCGAGATCCTCCTGCGCCGCGAGTACCGCCTCTGCGGACTGCGAGATCGCGCCCTTGAGGCCGCCGAGGCTCTCGTAGGCCGCGAAGGTGAGATGTCCGCCCTGCTGCCGCTCGTAGAGCTGGTCGAGCGCGTACTCAAGCAGCGGCAGGCTCTCCGGGCTCGCGGTCGCTTCGCGCAGCACCGCCTGATCGAGCGACACGGCCTCTTTCATCTCCCACTCAAGCCCGGCGGCTTGCGCCGGCTCTCTGATCATGTCGGCCAGCTCGTCCGGCTGCGGCGGACCGAGGATGTAAAGGTGCCCCGCGGACGTGAGCGTGAGCAGATCAGGGTATTCCTCGATGCGCGCGATGAAGTCGCTGCGAATCGTGCCGATCACCCAGATGCGGCCTTCGCGGGCAAGGGCGTGGAGCACTGCGATAAGCGCCGCCCGGCCAGCACCGTCGAGTGATTGCTCGAAAAGCTCCTCGAGCTGGTCGATGAATACCACCAGTCGGATCTGATCGGGCTGCAACCCGATGCGGGTTGCTTCCCGTGTGAGGTCTCCGTCGAGTCGGGCAGCGCTCTCGGCAGGCGCAACCCGCAGCCGCTCGGCGAAGGCCGCGGTATCCGGATAACTCTGCCCGACCGCGGGGATCGTCTGCGTGAGCGCTGCGGCCAGGGCGCCGACCGGCCCTGCTGCGGGGCGTTTCTCCAGCCGGTCGGAGGGCTTCAGGATCACCTGATACCAGAGGCCGATGCCCTCGAGGGCGCGTCCTTCAAGAAGAGGCAGGAGTCCGGCGCGCACGACCGAGCTCTTGCCGTTGCCGCTCATGCCCTGGATAAGCAGCCAGCGCGTCACGCTCTCACCTGACGTGCTGCGAATCTCCGTGCCACGCAACAGGCTCATCAGCTCGCTGACTGCCTGGGACCGTCCGAAATAGATCTCGCGGTGCTCGGCGTGGAACGCCTGCAGCCCGCGATACGGGGAGCCTGCGGTCCAGCGCGGGCGGGCCGCGAGATCGCTCCCGAGCTGCCGCTCGAGCCACCGGCGTGTGTGCTCGTAGAGCTTGCGCTCGAAATCGTGAGCTTGGGCGAACTCGTGAGTGGCCACAACCGCCGCGCCCTGCGCGTCATGGAATGCCCGTTGGCAGAATTCCTGTAACTTGCGGTACTGCTGCAGCCGCTCCTCCGCATCGGCACTCGTCAGGTCGACCTGCGGGCGGGCAGTTTTGCGGTAGATCAGCAGACTCGGGCGTCCCATGCGCCGGTACTCATCGAGCGCATCCCTGATCTCGAACTCGGTTCCAGTCATCTGCGACTGACCCGTGGGCACCGCGAAATCCTCGGGCAGCCGCGTTCCGAGCCGCGCCCAGAGGACGCTGATCACCAGATCGCACTGTGAAGGTCGAGGAATCTGCTGCTGGAAGCCGGTGTGGGCGAACAGCGGCTCATGCTCCCAGAGGATCAGCTCGAGGCGCGCCGCGTACGCGAACTCGTTGTCGAGGCGACGAAAGACCCGCTCCGCCAGCGCTCGCTCCTCGGAGACGTCGCCCGGGGAGGACAGGAATATGCGCAACAGCCTCGGCACAGTGCCCCCAATGAGCGCCTATCAGGGCCGCCCGACACCGTGTCGGACCGCCCTAACGGCTGCCGTTCTTATTTATGGGCAATCTTTAGCGCGCTCCACGCCGCGCTGCAAGTCGAGCGTACCCACTCCTTTTGCATGTTCGTGTTCCGCGGCACCGGCCTACGCAGGCCACGGAAACCCACCGCGGGTTTTCGATCCACGAGCTTGTAACCGTTTGGCTACCCGCGCAAACAGGGTCACTCGTCGATCACGCCTTCGCGGCCACTCCTAACTGCGCCGGATCAAAGCGCACGCCGCACCCACCGAGCCCACAGTAGCCATCGGGATTCTTTGCCAGGTACTGCTGGTGATAGTCTCCCCTGAGATTGGAAACACCACAGAAACCCCGCCGTTACATCGCCGCTGGTCCTCTACCGGTCGACTTTCAGTCGACGTCGACGTCGCTCCACCGGTAGACGACCTGAGTACGGCCACCCGCGATTACCACATCCGTCGCGATTAGCAATTCCGCCCTATTCATTCGGTTCTCCGGCTCAATTTACTGACTTACACAAATGCCGGTATCAGAAACCTGCCGTCGGGCCGTCGTCACCGAATGGGTGTCAGGGAAGGACGGTCACGCAGCTAGGAACCATGGGACCACTTGAAAGATATGTGACCGCAGCCGCCTTTACGTCTGGATCTTGGTTGGAGAAGGCAGAGACCAGTCCGGTCCACGCGCCGCTCAGTTCTTGCGTGAGTCGCCTGGCGACCTTAGCCTCATCGGCCGCAGCGCCGCGCTGCGCGTTCACATCCGTTGAGTTTGGTGGCGGCGGTGGTACCCAGTCCTGGGCGAAGGGCGCGAGGTCGTTCGCCGCGGCTGTCGAGGCAGTTTGGATCGCGTCGTAGGGCGCAGGAGATGAGCCGGCAGCGATCTGCGATTTCACTTGAGACAACCACGTCGCATAGTGTTGCAGAGGTGACGCTGGGCCGGGCAACGAAGTGGGACAGTGGTTGCCGGGGAATTGGTTGTTGTTCCAATTTATCGCAGCACTAAGTGCATCTTGCTGAAGCGCAGAAAATAGTTGATTAACTACGCTCGGCACATCAGTGGGTTGAATGACTGTTCGGGCAGACGGTGTGTCTGCTAAAAGATATTCCCTGGAACTGAAAGCGAGCGAAATGATGATAAAGACGGCAATAATGCCACTCGTCCAGCTCGGCTGAATGACATGTGATTGACCCATCTTCGAGCGCCGTGTGTTGCGAACCTTTGAATCCCAACCTAAAAGCAACGTCGCTCTTCCCGTCGCTCCCTTCTCCTGAGCTGTCAGTTTTCCGGTCATGGCCCCTGTCGAGATCTCACTTTTCGAGATAACGCCTTGTCCTTGCAACCATGCATGATCGTGAGTCTGGTTATGGCACAACTACACCAGGAGACACTTACTCACTTCGCCTTTACCTTGCACGACGGTTGCGTTGGCAGGGCGGGCAACCCAGTTTGCGTACCATATGAGGATGCGATCTCGTTCGCCGCACTGTAATCCTGCTCCACCTGAGACCAAAGGGGTGCCAAGTATGCATTCTCTGCTGCCTGCGAAGGCAGCGACGGATTTCCGCATTCCTTTTGATAGGAGGCAAGATCCTTCCAATAGCTACCAACTGCACCCATGACGCTTGCGTTATTTTTTTGCACCAGCTGAGCCAATGTCTGTGTGCCAGGGGGCGGCAACACAGCCGATACTATTGCTTTGCTGTAATCACTGCCCGCCGATTGCGTCGCCCCTACAAGTGCTGCTAAGAACAGGCTGGGATCTCCAATTTCGTGAACCGTCGCAGTTACGTTCACCGGCACCCGGTCCAGAGCAAGTGAGTGTGGATCCTGAGGCAATTGCGACAACTTCACGCTATCCCGCAGGCCCGGTACCAAGAATACCTGTGGAGGATAAGGCGCCAGGTCCGCGTCTTGCGGCTTTGCACCTGGTTGTACCGCATTAAGCGTTATAGCGAAATTAACATTCAATAATCCAGCTTTTGCGGCGGCACTTGTTTCTACCTTCGTCGCTCCAGCGGCCTGGCCCTGTGCAGCTGACGCCGCAGCGGTATCGGAATATCCAGTAAGCTGCGACGACGCGATCGTAATCGTGAGTGCCCGACTCTTCCGACTGTCCTTTGTCAGTAGTGAATTGCGGTAATACATTACGACCGCCTTCGGAATCACCAGTGACGCGACGTACGACTCGGGAGCCGCGCCTTTTGCGTCCTTTTCATTGCCTTGCTGCCCATTCTGGCCGGAATTGGCTCCCTGCTGCGCCTGTGCGCCGGGGTTCCCTTGCTGATCTTTGGCAGCTCCATTGGCCTTTTGCGGACCCGTTGCCGACTGAACCTGAGCCAATTCGTCGAAACCGACCTCCGCGTAGAAGTCCGGTACTCTTAGATTTACAGTCTTGGTCAATCCTTGAGCAGACCCCTTTGGTAGCGGTTCGACCAGATTTAGGTTATCCAACACCGCCGCTCCATCAGTGTCGCAGCTTTTCCCAACGGCTTCTTTGAATTTTTTATCGTTACACCAAGAACTTGCTTTCGGGATTGTGTCGTGCGCGTCCTTGTAGAGCGCAATCACGTAACATCTTGGCGGCCAGAGCCTTGGTCCTGTCGAAGTACCATCCGCGGCTCCTTGAGTTTCAGCGTCAGATTCCTTTGAGAAGTAGTATCGAGCGTTAGTCGAACTAGCCGTGTACCCCGCCTGATCCGCCTTTGCGGCTTGGGCCAGAAACAGACTGGGAATACCAAAGAGAACGGAAGACACTTCTCCTAGCGCGACGCTTCCTAACGCGCCACCCAATGCGTAGCCTTGAACCCCCATTTGGGCGGGGCATTGGCGAACCGGCCATACATAGACAATCGGCGGCTCTGAAAGTGACGGTGCTTGCGGCAAAGTTCCGCATCCCACCACGGACATCACTACGCTCCCAGTTACGAAGTTAGGAATGAGAAGCCGCAACGAACTCCTCGACCACCGCCCCGGTTGGTTTTTGGGCATTCACTTCTCCCTTTTGTCCCAGACAGACCGCCCGCTAGATGATTTTGTCGCCCAGCCAGGTCGCATATGCGTCGACTCGTGTATCCACACCTTTGGTGCAGGCTTCGTCCCCTCCCGAAGTGATCCCTACTAAGAGTAACGCGGTTGGAGACGCCTCCAAAAAGGCAGGCCCCCCCGAATCGCCATAGCACGTACTGACACCCGGCACTGAAAAGGTCACAGTCCGATTATTCACCGCGGTTATTTCCCATGCGGCCTCCCTTTTGATCCCCGCGCCCACTTGCTCACCACCTATCACGTTGAATCCAAACCCGACGAACAGCAATGAAATAGGCTGATTTAGGATTTTGTTCCAATCTGGCGGCTGCTTTGCTAGCGCGGCCAGCGACACCGTAACGTCCTTTTGCAAATGCACCACTCCGATATCGTCTTCGTACGTTTTAGGATTGAACAAAAAGACCGGCCCTGTCGGATAACTTGAATCGACGACGGGAATCGGCCCGCCATTGGGATCTGGGTATTGATAATTTGCACCCAGAACAAATGTCATATTTTTAACGTCATATCCGTAGAGACAATGCGCGGCTGTTAGTACAGTGCGCTTCCCCACTACGGTACCGGTGCAGTGCACTTGGCCATTTAGCAGGAGCACCCCTACATTCTTGAACCCCGTCGTTTGCTTGCCTCCTCTGATGTATCCTGTTGCATAGGCTGCAAACAGAATTGGCGCTGTGGTTAATCGGACGTCGATCGTACTCGAACCAGTTTTTTCGTCCGAGCAACACCCCCCGACATTGCTCACGCCACTCGGGAGTGACGCGGTCAGGTAGTAGATGTTCCCGGGAGATCCCGGCAACCTAGCCGGGCCACCATCTGCGCGACGAACCGGCAAGACGTTCCCTGCCTTATCTGCGAGGGCAAGCGACGGAAGCTGCCCGGAAGTGCTTATTGCAAGATCATAGTCGCGCGGGTGCGCGAACTCAGGATCGAACGCTACGGTAATCACCGCAGATGCGGTAGCAGATGACGAGCCACTGGTGTCATTCGGGAAGATGCCTACACATTGATTCAGCACGCACGTTGAGCACGTCCGATAGTGCCCGCCATGTGCAGCGGTGTCAGCACTCAGCGTTACGGTATACCAATTTGCATCGTGCTTAGTTACATCGACGCGGGAGGACCCCGCAGCGCTACTACTGCGCCCATATGAGACACATTGGCTGCTTTCAGTCCCAATCAGGCTCTCCGATATCGGCGCCCGCGTATCCCGTGTCAGTAGCGGCCGACCAAACACTTGAAGCGAAAGATGATTGTTCTCGCTCACAGACATCGTAACCGGTGTGTCGCCGGCTCTTGACACGTTGCAGATAGCGAGCGCGCACGAAGCGATCCCCGCTAGGGTATTGCGGGAGACCACTTCTTTCGTTGATTTAACTGAGCGGGCCATTGGCGTCGTACTCGCTATCAAGCTGTTCTTCTACTGGCGACTTCCATCCAAGTTACCGCCCTATTACGTCATCGATGCCGTGGGCTGTCAGGGTGGCAATCGCCGCGCTCGACAGTAGTCGAGCGGATTAATGTTGAGTTGAGACCACGCCGGAACCCAACGCAGACCAGGAATAGCCCGGGCGCGATTTGCGTCACTGAGTTCATCTCACCCCCGAGGTCGGCGACGACCGCCCCAGCGTTCTGTTGCTCTGCTGTTGCCGTCGAGTTTGGCGCCCGCTCGACCCGCTTACTCTACATCTACTGTCCATTGCTTCGCAGATATCTCAGGCCACGCTCTTCGAAGACATCGCTCAACCGCCAGTGGCGGGTTTCTACTGAGAACACTCGCCGCTCAAGGTCTTCGTGCTACGGGTAGGCCCCTAAACTCGCTCGAGTCATCGTGCACTGCACAAAAACGGTACAACTGGCTCCTGGTTAGCCGAAGAAACCACTCGGACCGCGCGTCTAGTGAGCCAATTCCGGGTCCGCCCGGGCAGTCTCACAGACTGTGATTGGGAAAGCCGGCACTTGCCATTGATGGCCAATAGTGCTGATCTCACCCACAGTGGTTATAACGGCGGCCGTGGTTGTGGCGCCCGCTATTAGCTCGCGCTCCTTCAGGCTGCTTCGACTCTAGGCCGTGAGACGGTCGACTGCCGCATTTTTATGAGTCCTGGTTTCTATGAACCGTGGCGCCCATCGAAGCCCCCTCCGGCGAACTATGCAATGCCGGCGCTACTTGTTGTACGGCGTTTTCAAGCGCTAAGAATAAGATTCTTTGGGAAGGAGATGCCTCACTATCTTCGAGACACGCTCGAACTGTCAAAGTACGTCAATCTTTTGAGGCTTCTGCCAACTCTCTGGGTAATGGCTTTGCATCCGCGGCATTTCTTCAAATCGGTTCCAGCCATACTTAAAGACCACAAACAGTACTACATATCACCTCTGCATTTCGTGACCAACGTAACCTTGGTCCAAGCGGCCGCTGTGAAGTTGTTCTACGCGGGAGAACCCATCGAGTGGAGGCTAATCGTTCTGAACCTTTTCTTGGCTATGGCCCTGCCAATCTTTGCAACTACTGTCTGCGCGGTCGTAATTTCTCTTCACAAAGCCGTAACTGTCGTAGGCCCACTAATGGCCAGATCCGTGTCTTTGGACGGACTTTTCGATGATGACGACGGTGATACCGCTGTTAAAGATCAGTTGAAGCAGGTGAATCTCAAAACCCCATTCAATCTAGACTGGCCGCGGTTCTTTTGGTCCATGCTTTACTTTTACCTTTACTGCTATTTGATTTTGGGCGTGTTGGTCGCAATAACGCTCTTTGCAAATGCAACTGTTGTACCTGTTGTAGAAGATATTTTTGATTACCTCGTTCGCTACAACATCTTTGTGTTAGACAAGTTATTTGTAGTTCTCATGCTGGTAATCGCATGGTACATTCTGCGAATTCTTTTGCGGACTCTTGTCTATCCATGTTTGGTGGTCGTAGCATCTTGCGATCGACGACTACAAGCATCAGGCGTTTCAGCGGGAGCTTGAGGAACAGGCTCGACAAAGGGCTGAAGCGGCCCGGCTTCTCAAGGACCGGGAACGCGCCATAGCCGAAGCGCGCACGCGTCGACGGCGACTCGCATCAGAGGCCAATCGTTGTAGGCAAGCCAACCGAATCCGCGACTACGTTGCGCACATTTGCATGTGTGCCGGCGACCGCGCCCATGAGAACGGCGAGCTTTCCGAACGGATGGAGTGGGCACTCAGCATGGCTACGTCCCTGCATCCGTCCGCGGGGCGCATGGGTCAGACCACGCCGGAATCCAACGAGACATCGCAGGAGTAACGCGCGGGCTCTACCGCTTCTCTACCGACGGCGAACGATGCGCCGGCAACTCGTTGTCTCTGCAAGTGCTTTCTTCTTACCCAGATATTTGTAGGTATAGTCCCCGGCGAGGACTACCGCGCTGAATTTCCGGTCGTCTCGCGCAGACTCAACTTACCTTTGACTCGAGAGATGTCAAAACCTCTCACGCGATGGAATCCTCCAAAGCCTTAGCTTCCTCGTCAGTCATTTCTTCCAGTGCCCCGACATCAACCGCTCGCAACACCTCTTCCGCGGAATCGATTGCAAGCTCCTTTTCAAGCTTTTCAAACAGAATTGCCTTCCTCTGACTGTAAAATTCCCTGAACTGCGCGAACTCCAGGCCGACTCCCTCGGGAAAATAATTATCTTTACGAAATGTCGCGCGTTCGGGTTCGGGCATACGCGCCATCCAGTCCACCAAGGGTGCGGCGTTCTTTTTCACGTTCTCCTTCCCCTCCATCAACTGGAGATTCGGAACCGAGTCGCGGTGCTCCACCCAGTAGGCTTGGTCCCCCTGCGTAAGTCCCAATCTCGCAAAGACTTCCGGATTAAATTGCGAGAAAGGATGGATGTGATCCTGGTGAAAGAACTGATTCTGGAAACGCAGATGCGGATACAGTAAGACCAAGACGGCGAATGCGTCCGGGCCCTTTCTTCTCTCCAGGAACAGATCTATTTCCTTCTCTGAGACCGCCAGCGACCTGCGACTCGGTAACCTGGCAGCGAGAACGTCCTCAAAGCAGAACGTGCGCTGCCTTAGACGGTACGTCTTAGCGCCAGCCTCCGTCGTCACCTCCTCGCGCAGTGAGTTCCTCAGCGCCGCAAGAAGCTGGTCCTGAGAGCTCCCAAAGACGCGGGTCAGCAATGCGTGGATCAGGTATTTCCTGAGATCTTTCTTGGAGGCGTTGTCAAGGTCGCCTCCCTTGTAGATGTGATACGCAATGATGATGGTTGCGGTTTGTGACGTCAGCAAACTCCCATTAAATCCAAACTCTGCGAGTAACCCAACTGTTTCCCTAACCGCCTTCGCAATATTGTGCCACTCAGTCTGAATTCTCTTCACGTTTTCAGTCTTGAACGAATTCACCTTGTAAACGACTGGTGCATCGGTCAACACCAGGCAACAGCGCATCAGGTACTCGTTCGTGAAATTAAACGTGTCACCCTTGGCGTTAATCTCCTTAAGCAGGTTTTCGATTTCCTCGCGGCCGTCGTCCCACGTCGCCACAATTGTCGAAAAGAGTAAGTCCGTTTTTCCAAGAATCGTACCGCCGCTGTTCACGCGCACGAAGATCTTTAGGATATCTTCGAGATCATCCTTCTGGATCTCGAAATAGTTCAAAATGTCGTCGCCCCAGATTCGCTTGTGGAGGGTTTCAAGGCCTCTTTTTATTGAACGCTTGTTGTCGCGGATCGCCTCTCGTTGGGGTCCACTCTGCTTCGAGTCAAATAGTTCTTCTACAAACTGATCGAGATCCGGCTCTTCGTCCCACTTAAGGACTTCGCCGACCTTCAGCCAAAGCACTGGTTCCGTTCGTTCAGTGGGTTGCAACTCGTCGCCCTCCGATTTCACCCGTCTCACGTCATTACGTTCAGCCTCAACAGGCGAGAGAAAGCGGAACTCAAAGTTCCTCTCTTCCTGCGTCTCGATATGCCCTTTGTAATTTATCGTGTACGGCAACGAGAGCAGATTGAGGTGCAGGCACATCTTCTCGTAAGCGGCTGCGTTTGAGGCTCGTTGGTAGCGAGCTCTCTCTGCATGAGTGCCCATCAAGCCTATATACAATGAACTGAGACGCTGTTGTCCGTCCAGGACTCCCAAAATCTCAGGTTGAGTAAAGGACCCAGTCTTGCGACGGTTAAAGGGGTTTCTTTCGTCGTACTCTTTCAGAAATTCGTAAAAAACGTACTCGTCCGCCCTCTTCTTGTTCAGACGCCAGAACAGAAAGGTTCCGATCGGGTAGTTACGCATCAGCGATTCAAACAGAAGTTCGATTTGATGCTTTCTCCAAACAAACTTTCGCTGCAGGGCGGGCAAGTAGAGTTTCGATTGGTCGATATCATCGATCGCCTGCTTAATGGTCATAGTCTTATATGTCATACGAAATCCATCTTCCACGGGATCGGATATTGGGCTGGTGCCACGGTACCGCCGAAATTGATATCCTGCGGTGACTTCAAACTAAAACTCATGGAGATGTGCTGCTAACGTAGTGACGAGCCGCGTCCGTCGCAATGGCGCGCATTCTCCCCTGCAAATCGGCAGGTTGCAGCACCTTCACGAGGGACCCGAAGCCTAACAGCCACCATTCAAGTTGTGCGGTATCACGAATCGTGGCGGTGACGATCACGTGATCTGCGTCGAACTTCTCGATTGTCTGGTCTTCGCTGAGAGGCGTCTCATAGAGGTGGGCATCGGCCCCGCGCTGAAATTTTGCTTTGAACTGGATCATCGGCCCAACTGGGTATTGGAATTCTCCCTCCTCAATGTAGCGGTCGAGGTCGAAGCCGTTGGGTTTGGAAACGGTCTTCTCGCTCAGCGTAGCGCTTACAACTCGGTGCAGTGCCAGTTGGCGGATGTCTTGATAGTTCCACAGAGTGCAGATGAGATACAGCAGCGTACCGCGCGCAACTAGCCCTAGAGGGTTGACCTCATAGGACTTGATCTCGTCTGTTTCGGCAGCTCGCGAGCGATATTCGGCGGTGAACCGCTTGCCACCAAGCAACGCATCGTAGACGACTCTTACAGCATCATTGTTGAACTTGGGTGGCAGCAAAGGCATTTCCCGAGGAACGACGCGTACACAGTTTGCCCAGTGGCTGAGTGCGTTGCCGGGATTGCCATCGAGAACCGCCCTTGCCCGCGCAAATTGTGGGGCGAGTTGGTCGCGGATGATCGGCGGCAACAGCGTCGGGATGAACTGCTCGATCATGCGCACCGTCAATGCGGTGGGTCCGTCCATGGTAGGCAGGTCGAAGGCCGGCGCATTCGAAGCCCAGCTCCACCCGTACGGAATGCTTCGGTCATCGCTCGTGAGCGGAAATAAGGCCGACAGCATATTCAGCTCCCGCTGGACGGTGCGCTTGGTCGTCTTAAAGCCGGCTGCCGAGAGCTTTGCGAGCAACGTGGACACAGTCACCTTGGCGGGTGCCCGCGGGATAGATCGCAGCATTTCCCATTGCCGCATGAGCGTCTCAGACATTAAGCCTCCCTTACCCAACGAAATCATCATCTTACCGAACCGCGACACCATATGTCGCGGTCTATCCTTATCGTGCCTCGCCTCGGCCACCCACCTTGAGGCAACCCGAATGATCGCTTCGCCCCCTCCTTACCCCACGTCCCGCACTGCACAACCGAATATCCATGCGACGGTTGGGGACCTCGCCGACCTGGTCGTACACACGCGCCTGGCGCAAGCCATCGAGGCCGGTGTACCTCGGTACGCGATGCTCAAGCGCGGCGTGGTCGCCGCCCGGGAACGATCAGCGGCGGTACTGAATCGGCTGGCAGCCAACTCGGGGTGGAGGGCGTACCGGCCTCACGGCCGGGGGTTGCTGCTAGACGCCGACGGCTTCTTCATCGATCTGCTTGCGACAGAGAATCCCGCGCACTGCACATGCAGTTTCCTGATCTATGCGGACACGCTTAAGTCTCTCAATCTAGCGCACGAGCGCGTCCTCTCGATCATCGGCGGCTCCCGAATCATGGACCCGATGTTCGCAATGCATTGGTACTTCGTGGCCGGTGCCGGTCTCGATTTCGCCGTGATGAACGAGGTGGCATCAGAGGCCCTGCTTGACGAGGCCTACCCGGACGTTGCCGGCGGCGTCGCTGCATTCATCGAGCGGTTTCTCGACTCGCCCGATCCGGTCCTAGTGATTCAGGGTCCACCGGGCTCGGGCAAGACCCGGCTCCTGAGGGCCATCCTCGGGGAACTGTCGCGTCGTCGGGGCGAGGAGATTGACGTCATGACGTCGAACGACCCGCGAGCACTCGCGGATGATCAGCTCTACGTGCGGTTTTTGACAGGCGCAATGGATGCCTTCGTGATCGAAGACGCGGATCATCTGCTCTGCCCGCGTTCGGACGGCAACGACCTTATGCAGCGGTTCCTGACGATCGCGGATGGGATCGTCCGGAATCAGGGCCGGAAGATCATCTTCTCTACGAATCTGCCGAATATTGGCGATCTCGACGACGCGCTCGTTCGGCCGGGCCGGTGTTTTGCTCGCCTGATGACGAGGGCGCTGCGACCGGTAGAGGCCGAACGTTTCGTCGGCCGAATCTGTGAACTAGACGGGAAATCTGCTGGAGCGGCGCTCGCCAGTTTGCACCGGGCGGCGTGGTCGATGTATTCGGTTGCAGAACTCTATCGTCTCGTAAGCGATCGGCCCGATCAGGACCAGACACTAGTGCGGGCACAGATCGCGCTCATCGGATAGAGCCGACTGCACGAGTTGATCTGAATCGATGCGCCCCGCCAGCGGGCGTTAGTTCGTTCCCTGCTTGAGCTCACACTCAAAGATCTAGTGACCGTCGCCGGCTTGGCGAAGGCGGTCATTGACCTCGTGCGGGCGCTTGCCCGCAACGATCAACCCCTCGCGCCGAAATCGCTCCGACGGCGAGCCGATTGGAGTGCGGGTTGCTACGACATCGAACTGATGAGCTACCAGCTAAGTGAAGGTGAGGTATCGTGAAAACTTTCGTCGTGCATCTTTGCACTCAGCACGAAACAACAATTCAGTGGTTCATTGCTTCAATGAAAGCATCGAGATTCGAGTTGGTCAGCCGCTCAATCCCGACGTTGACTGGCACATGCTTTCTAAGGTTCCGCACAACGGCGCAAGCTACCCAGCGTTAACGCGAGTTCTGCGGTCAAAAGGCTAGAGCCGACTTCGATCACCGCTCCAACCTTTCCTGGTTTACGCCGACTCGTGGATAAGGCCTACTATCTCAATGGCATGGCTCACAAAAACGCGATTTCTGTCTGGGCTTCAGTGCCACAAGCGCCTTTGGTTTGAGATTCACCAGCCGCTGGAAGAATCGATCGAACCAGACATTCCGATCCTGCAAGGCCGGGCGTTTGACGAGGCGGTACAGCGATTGCGTCCAGGGGTCGTCATCTCCCAAGACAAGGGCATGCCGGCAGCCATCACCGAGACGGCAAGAGTGTTGGCGCAAGGCACGGACGCGCCGTCCACGCTGTATCAACCAGCATTTCGTGTCGGCGATCTCGCAGTGATCGCAGATGTGCTTCGACGTACCGGCAACGAATTCGAACTCGTCGAGGTCAAAGCCACGACGCAGGTAAAGGAGACTCATCTAGCAGACGCGGCGTTTCAGGCCTTGGTGGTGCGCGGTGCAGGTTTTCCGGTCAGTCGTGTCTCCATTGGTCATGTGAACAATCAGTTTGTCCTCCGGCGAGCAGGCGACTACAACGGATTGCTCGTCGAAGAGGACATCACCGATGCCGTCGAAGACTATTTGCCGGAAGCCGCGGCGAAAGCATCCGAGTATCAGCGGGTTATGGCGAGCCCCTCGACTCCGACCGTCAGCGTTGGGGCCCACTGCATGAGTCCCTACGAGTGTCCCTTCCTCGCGCGATGCACGGCGGGACAAGAGACTCCAGAATTTCCAGTGGGTGTGCTTCCGCGGGGCAGGAAGACGCTGGAGGCACTGATGGCGGATGGATACCGCGATCTACGTGAAGTCCCACTAGAGCGTTTGACGAGCGAAATCCATCGAAGGGTACATGAAGCGACTAAGAGTGGCGTCCCGTATTTTGATGCAACTGTGACGGCCGAATTGCGGCGATTGTCGTTCCCCTACTCATACCTGGATTTTGAGACGATCAGCCTTTCAGTGCCCGAGGTCATCGGCACACGGCCTTACGAAAGGATTCCGTTTCAATGCTCCGTGCATGTGGAGATGGACCCCACTGATATCCGTCATGTCGAATATCTCGCGATCGAGTCATTCGGTGACTTTGATGCCATGGCGCGCGCTCTGATCGCTGCCATTCCCTCCGAGGGTCCGATCTTTGCTTATAACGCGAGTTTCGAGGCAGCAGTGCTCAATAGCATCGCCGATCGACTACCTATGCAAGACACTGCGCTGCGCCAACTGGCTGGCCGATTGGTCGATCTCTTGTCGGTCACCCGCGAGGCCTATTACCACCGGGATATGCAGGGCTCCTGGTCGATCAAGGACGTCATACCGACGATTCTTCCGGAATTAGGCTACGAACGGTTAGATGAAGTGCAGGAAGGCGGCGCGGCACAACTAGCGTTCTTGGAGTTGCGCGGCCCGAACGTGAGTGCCGACCGGGTACAGGTCCTTCGAAAGGCCCTGCTCCGATACTGTGCGCATGACACGTGGGTCATGGTCGTGCTGCGCAGATTCCTTTGCGGCGAATCTCTGGATCAGAGGTAGTAACCAGCCAATGCCGATAGTCCGGCCGCGCACCTCTACCGCATCCCTACCGAGCGAAATTCGCTCGACTCCACACCGCTGATTTCTATCGCGTCTCTACTCTTACCCAGATATTTGTATGCATAGTCACCGGCGAGGATCCTAAGGCATCACTGCAATGAGAGCTCCGTAGGCTCCTCCGAGACGCCGAGCGAATTGATCACGCTCTCTTCCTCTCAAGTAGCGAGTCCGCGCGGCGGTCTTTTTCTCGTATGGGTGTGCCACCGGGAGTGAGTTCCGCCGGCTGTTCATTTCGCGAAAGCTCGTAGCTATCACCGGATACGACCGCGCAAATGCTCCGTTCACGTCAAGCATGACACCAAATTCCAGCAGCTGGCCCCTATGGTCCAATGTAGTGCACGCTGCGGCGTGCCCGACGATCCGAAAGTGTCGTTGAAGAGCGAGAAACAACGCGTTGTTGAACGAGTTCTGGAATGCGAGCCAGGTCGAAGGCGCAGCACGGAATGCAGATTCCGCTTGCTTCAGTAACCCTAAAGCATGCAGGTAGTCGCCTCCGAGTAGCCCACGCCAGCGAGCCCCGGCTCGGATTCGATATCGACGTCGCAAGATGTCGTCGATCGGGTCCACCACCTGCCCCTGACCGCCTATCATTCCGAGCTCGCGAAGAGCGTTGACTACTTGGGATGGCAGTTGATCCTCCCGCAATCCATACGTGGTGTGATCGACTGCGCGCGCGTGCAGACTGGCCACAACAGAAAGCCCGGGTTCCGGCTGCGATCTGCTCAGAAATGCATGCACGGCCTCGCCCGGCTGGTATGCCGTCTCAGGTAGTACCGGCACCAACAGTGACTGCAGCAATGGTGCCTGATGCCTTAAGAACCGAGTCACACGACCCCCTGTAAGGGCCTCCGAAACACACAGCAAATGGCATGCCCCCCACTTCTCATAAAAACTCCCCTTTCGTTTGGTTCTCGCGATCGTCACAGCTCTATTCGTAAGCCGCCGAATCCCTTTCGAGGATTGTGAACCAGACCGGCGGCAGAACCTCGCGAGTACATGCCAGGCCTCACCTCGAACATACGAGTACGGACTTCTTTCGACTAACTCGAGACAAACCCGCTCAATGGACTTCCTGTAATCACATCGCCCCAGATAGGCAAAGAAGGCGTCTGTGTGCTCAGGGTGTCGGGGAATCAATCGAAGGACAGTGCTCAATACATCGCTGTCTGGCTCTGCACGATAGAGCACGAAACGAAGCCGAGTCTTGTCGATGACACGTAATGGCTTACCCCCGATAGCCGATCGCAGCATTCTCCGAGCCTTCTTTGCATCGAATGACTCATGTTTGCCCTCCGTATGCTGCGGGTCAGAGATGCTCGGAAGCATTCCCATGGCGTCTTCAACGCTCGACGCACGCTTGATTGCAAACTTCCCAATCTGAGGAATGAGTCCACGCTCCCGGCAGAGTTGTTCAAGCACGATAAGATCTGACCGTACCATGTCCTCGGACGGACCGAAGAGCCGGACATCGTCAACATATCTCACGTAGCCCTTCCGTGCTTTGAGCGCGAGGTCGATAGGTAGCAGGAAACACTCTGCAAGGAAGTCCGACGCCAGTGGCCCTTGTGGAAGGCCGTGGCCGTAGCCCGACACAGCCCGGTCAGAGCTCCACGTTCTTAGGCAGCTTGAGACGAACTCGCGGTCCGCACCGCTGGAGCGGGGATAGATCGTTCGGAGAAGCAACTCGTGAGAAATCGTGTCGTAGAACGCTGCTAGATCGAAATCACCAACCCAATGATTCCCTGCTTCGAACAGAGCTTTGATCCGTTCTTGGAATGCAGAGTACGTTTCCTGCCATTTGCGAAAGAAGAAGATGCTTGTTGGCTTCTGAAGGATATTGCTGAAAACGGTCCTCAACTGAAGCGGCGCGCGCTTAGATTGAATGCGTCTCCCTGCGAGATTTGCAAAGGACTGAAATACAATCTGGTCCTCAACACCTAGGAGTGTGAGAGGTCGGTGCAATCCGGATGGCTTGGGTATGTAGATCCGTTCAGGATGCGTTGGCTCAAACGAGCCCCCGAGTAGCCTCGCTCGTAAGTCGCGCAGGTTTGCGTCCAGGGCAACCTCGTATGCGAGATAGATTTGCCGGAACGACCTGAAACCCGAGTTTAGTCCGGGACGGGAGTAGAGTCTGCTTCACCAGGAGCAGACGATGAAATCCAAGAGGTTCACCGAAGAACAGATCATTGCGGTGCTGAAGGAATCCGAAGCCGGAGCC